>Ga0209390_10001820_pt1 | contig 39460 bp, 33 predicted proteins | sample BON01_FD_187212 | JGI IMG/M metagenome (GOLD analysis project Ga0209390, IMG submission 187212) | Freshwater microbial communities from Lake Bonney liftoff mats and glacier meltwater in Antarctica - BON-01 (SPAdes) (version 2) | ecosystem: Environmental > Aquatic > Freshwater > Ice > Glacier...
AGTGGGAAAACCTTTATATTTTAATTCGAAAACACGATTCTTTCCGGATTTATATAAAGACCAAGTGGCTCCTAGATCTTATATAAATCCAGATCTATCCTTATAAATTAAATATCGGATTTGTATCATAAATTTTGTATCATAATCACTACAAAAATTGATTCATATACATTCTGCATGTAATTACGATAAAAACAAAAAAAACAAAGATGGTTTATAAATTATGTACGAAACCCCCACAATTCGTTACCGGGAAAACGGAAGTGGTATTATGTGATATATGGAAAAGGATAGAGAAAATTAAATTAAATAATGATATTGACAATGAGACAGACAATGATAATGATAGTGACAACGAGAAAGACAATGGTAATGATAGTGACGATAATAAAATACACAAACATACAATTGACATTATTGTAACAAATAATAGTTTAGTTGAAGCAGAACAATGGAAATGTAGACTAGTTTCTAAGGTTAAAGAATATCGTGATGTAAAATTTCATATTTTATCCAGTAAAAGCAATGACTTTACAGATATAAACACTTATATTAATGGAATTCAACAGGTTACTGATGAAAATGATCTACCAAATGTTCTAATAGTTTGTTATAATGCGAAAAGAGTATGTTCTGATATTATTACGTTATGTAATACATTTGGAGGATTACATAAAATGATTTTGCCAAATATTCTTAAAAAGCATATAGTGAATTTTAACATTTCGTTCGATGAACCCGACGCTAATCTCGGAGTTACACAAACATTTCTTACTAGTGTAAAACCGTTTATAATAAATAATACAATTACGGGTGTTTTGTTTATAACCGCAACTTCTACTCCACAATTTTGGGCTATGCTCGCCAGGTGTGGTATAATTCAATTATACAATTTGAATAAAGATACAACTAATAATTACGATGAAGATTTAGAAAGTTACATATGTTTTAAAGATCATAATATAATATTACATAATAACAATACAACTAATCCGCTGTTATACATAATGGATTTATTTTGCACAAAAAAAATCGATGAAACATCAAGGAAAATTATATTTGCTCCTGGTCATCTTTACACCGAAAAACGCGGCATTGGTAGTCACCTAGAGATAGAAAAATTCTTTCTTACTAAAGATTATACAGTAGTGAAAATGAATTCAGCATTTAAAGGATTTGTTCATCCGGGTCGTGATGGTGAACTGTTTGAAGATTATAATACAAAACATGGAATTAAAGGTGAATTAAGAGAAACCTTAGCACATTTTGCTGAGAATAATAAAGAAACAAACATAGTTATTACTGGAAATTCTGTAATTGAAAGGGGTGTTACATTTAATACAATAAACTTTAATTTTACAGATATGATATTATCTGATTATCATAGGAAGTCTAAATCAAAATTAAACCAGTTAGCTGGAAGAGGTGCAGGCGGTAAACAATATGTTGGTAAAATGAATATATTTTGTACTGATGATGTTAAAAACGATATTGAAATGTATATTGAAAAAATGAATCAAATATGCAGTGCAAATCCAGAATCATTTAATCGTACGGATTTTAATATAAATAAAAATACGATTCCAGTAAAAATCGAAATAAACAATATTGGTTTATTAAAAAACTTAATTGAATTAACAACCAAATCTAAAAAAGGGTATAAATTAACAGTTCATCAATTATTAATTGAAGGAATAAGAGATGGTTGTATTTCAATATATGATAATAATAATAGTAATAAATTTAATATTAATTTAAGAAGTTTGAAAGGCGTAAGAATGTATAAGGAAGGACAAAAAAAGGAAGTTAGAAGATTTCAAAATTTCAATGATGCGTTTGAAAAGTTAAAGACAACATCTCAAACTGGTGATGGAGATGAATATAATATAGATTTTGCAAAGGATAAATATGAATTTAATGGTTATGTGAATCAGACAAATGTTTGGTGGATTACATTTAAATATAAATAAAATTATCTATAATGTGATTATTCAATAATGTCATTATATAGGTTGATTAAATATCGGATTTGTTTTCAGTTGGTGTTACTAAATATGTGAGTATACTTTCTAGGCATTTTTTATTAATTTTTCGCACCTTGCCATTAGATTCACATGTCAAATCGTTGAGACAATTCGGATTTATCTTAATTTCTTCCATTAAATGTGGGAATGAATGAAAATGTTTCATTATTGCAATAGCAGTCGTAGAGCTAATACCTGGTATTTGACAAAGTAGTATTTCTCCGATGTTATTTGGAGTGATATTTTCTTTTTTATTTTTTTTTACAACAGTACAATAATTTTGTTCGGTATGGACCGTCGTGATTTCGGCTGCATCTGTAGCAATAGGTAATTTGTTTATATTTCGTCTAATTTTATCCGCCATCCAAACCAACATTTCCGCAGTCTCTTGGATTGAATTACTACGAAGCACACTAAATCCTTTAAAACAATTTAACGATGCAATACAAGAATATACCAGTTTTTTTTCTTGGGGTGTTCTCAGAGTGCTCATCATTCCTTCGATTAAATATATAACTTGATGTAGAGAACATTCACCATTATGTGATAAACGATGTGATTGTTCTTCATATCTTCCATCTTTAATACTAGCTAATAAATCGGATAAACTTTTGCGTTCTATAATACAAATCAATTTATCTTCGTTAGTGCGGAATATAATATCACCTATTAGGAGAACCTGCTTCGTGATAACAATATCATTTAATTCACTCGATTTAACGATCTCAATACATCTTTCGTATAGAGTAGGTTCTCGTTCATCGATAATTACCTTCATTATATTAGATATATAAGTATATCTCTAATATATTATTATTTATAGTTTATCTTTGAAAAAATCTCCAACCAATACCACGATTACTTCTTACAGTAGATGATAACGGAAGCATCATTACTGACATAGGTTGTGGCAATCCACGTTGTTGAAATGCAATTCTCATTGCAACATTCTTAGCATCTGGTATACCAGCCTTCTTTGACCCACCTCCTTGGTTTTGATTTGTGATACTATCGGTGTATCTCGATTTCGTTGATGTACTAAGAACCATTATATATAGTATAAATATATTTTTTTATTATACCTAAAATTGAATCTATATAAAATAATACATATATATAGTATTAAAAACCTTCTTGCATTTTAAAAAAAATGAATATATCAGACGACGATATCCGAATAGAAAAAAAAACTAACGGTGGTGAAACATATATATTTGACCCGTATAATCCCCTAAATACAGAAATCCCATTGGAAGAAATACAAAAGTTTTTGATACGATATGGTATTAATGCGAAAATCCACAACTTTCAATTATACAAACGCGCTTTTATCCATCGTTCTTATATTCGACGTCCCGAATTAGAGAACGTGCAAAATAATATCGTAATTGCACCTAAACCATCTGATTGTCTACCCTTATATACTAAATCAAATGAACGTCTAGAGTTTTTAGGTGACGGTGTATTGGAATGTATCACTAAATTATACTTATATAAGCGTTTTCCTAAAGAGAATGAAGGATTCATGACAGAAAAGAAAATAGCATTGGTTAAAAACGAAGCTATAGGTAAAATGGCTATGGAAATGGGATTAAATAAATGGTATATATTATCAAAGCATGCTGAGTCTAAACAGACACGAACAAACTTAAAAAAACTAGGCTGTTTATTTGAAGCATTCATTGGTGCTATGTTTCTTGATTACAATCGCATTTCAGTGAACGACGAAGACGGGTGGTTTAAAAATTTATTTCTATCAGGTCCAGGGTTTCAGATGGTGCAGGTATTTGTAGAGAATATATTTGAACGACATGTTGATTGGGTTAGTCTTATTCAAAATGATGATAATTATAAAAACATATTACAGGTTAAGGTCCAAAAGGAATTTAAAGTAACACCTAATTATCTGGAAACTCAAGAACATAACACGGAAACTGGGTATCATATGGGTGTATATTTATGTTTAGGACAACAGATTCATAGTGTAGCTATATCTGGAGCGGTTTCGATCACTCAATTTCGAACATATAACGATTTGCACCAATATATGTCAGAAAAGGGTAAGATATTAGTTTTCCTTGGAGAAGGTATTCATAAGATTAAAAAGAAAGCAGAGCAAATATCTTGTGAAGCTGCAATACGTAATTTGTCTGGATTCTAGTAAAAAGAATATAGGTCAAATGTATAAGACAATGGGCGATTATTTAGCATTGTTAGAAATAAAACCAAAACATGTATTAAAACCCAAAACCGATTTCACTGTGCGGATTGGAAAATATGAAGATGAAACTGAGAAAAAAAATGATGAGAGTGAAGAAGTGCAAAAGGACGGGGACAATAAAAAGACCGTAAATGCGATACAAGTCGTAGATATGCGAAAACATCCCACTAATAATATAAATCGGGAATTGATTCGCAAGCGAATATTAACTGGAGTGATTCAAAAAAAAACTGAACCAGACTATGAATCTGAACCTGAATTGGAACCAAAAGTAATAACTAAAACTCAATCAAAAGTTGGTCCTGTAATTGAACCTCAACTTGAACCTCAACCTAAATTAGATATTGAAATTCCAATAAAAGCAAAGAAAGTTACTGGTAGAAAAATAGTAATTTCTAAGGAAGCAACTATTAAAGTGCCTATTGCAAATGTTAAAATTGGTAAGAATAAATTGAACAATCGTTTACCAAAACCCACTGGTAAAATTATTCACAAGGCATCCTCGTATTATATGAACAATCGTAAAATTACTATTGAGAAACTATCTAAATTATTCAAACCGTACAGAGATGAGATTCTCGCTGCATCTGATAATGTGTCGTGTGATAAAACGGATGGAGTTAATTTTGAGTTGCTTACGCATCAAAAAGTAGTGCGCGATTATCTAAATTTAATGACACCATATCGTGGTCTGTTATTACTTCATGCGCTTGGTTCAGGAAAAACATGTACTTCCATCGCAATTGCTGAAGGTATGAAATCTGACAAAAAAATATTTGTCATGACCCCTGCGTCTTTGAGTAAAAACTTTTTTTCGCAACTTAAGGAATGCGGAGATCATTTATATCGTAAAAACCAATATTGGGAGTTTGTTTCTATTGTTGGACAACCAGAATACGAGAAATTACTATCAAATGCACTTTCTATTTCACCAACTTATATACAAAAATATAAGGGGGCTTGGTTAGTTGATGTGAATAAATCGCCAAATTTCACAGATCTCACTACATCCGAGCAGAATGCAATTGACGCACAATTAGATGAGATGATCCAACACAAATATAAGGAAATTCACTATAATGCTCCTAATATCCAAAGGATATTCTCTGAGTTATCTAATAATAATACTGAAAATCCGTTCGATAATACAGTTGTTCTCATTGACGAAGCTCATAATTTCGTTAGTCGTATTGTAAACCAGATTAAAAAACCGAATTCTAGTTCCTATATTTTATACGATTATTTAATGAAAGCAACCAATGTTAAGATTGTGATGATGACAGGCACGCCAATTATTAATTATCCAAATGAAATCGGTATCCTATTCAATATTTTACGAGGTGCGATTAAAACTTGGACCTTCCAATTGCGAATAAAAGACACTGTAACCACAGAAACGATTCTCCGTATGTTTGCTAACGCAAATTTCAATACATATGATTACATATCGTATAGTAATGGGATATTGACTGTTACGCGAAATCCATATGGATTTATCAACTTACAAAAACCGAATAAAACAGGTAAAATCGCAGATGGATATTCAGGGGTTCGTTTGGATGAAACTGGTAATATATCCGATACGGATTTCCAAAGGGCTATTATTCGAATTTTAAGTAATGATAAAATAGAAGTTATTGAATCCGCTATAAAAGTAATCATGAATAAAGCCCTGCCAGACGATAAGGAATCATTTCTGGGTATGTTTGTTGATTCGGACGATGCAATAATAAAAAATAGTGATTTATTTACTCGTCGTGTTCTCGGATTGACCTCATTCTTTCCAAATACACAAGATAGTTTGTTACCGTCTCTTATCAAATGGGAGGATGATAATGGCGAAGAACATGATTATGAAGAAGTGAAAGTCGAAATGAGTGATTACCAATTTTCCGTATATGAGAAAATACGTGAGATAGAACGTAACAAAGAAACCTCGCGACGTAAAAATGAAAAGAAAGCAAAGAAAGGCGATGAATTGTTTAGTACCACATCATCTTATAGAATACGTTCTCGTGCATCTTGTAATTTCGCATTCCCCGATCCACCATCGCGTCCAATGCCGTTTATAAAAAAGAAGGAAGAAGATGAAGATATAGAAAAAACTAGCGATAATGAAGACGAGGAAGACGAAGATGAGGGGGCATTCGAGTCCAATTCAATCGATTATAACGAACGTATTCAAATTGCATTGCAATATTTATCGGATAGACCAGACGAGTTCTTAATTCCATCAAAACTAATCCAGTTCAGCCCAAAATTCACCAAGATTCTAGAGAACATTTCAAATCCTATAAATGTTGGATTACATCTACTGTATAGTCAATTTAGGACTGTTGAAGGTATAGGTCTTCTGAAAATTATATTAGAAGCAAACGGATATGCACAGTTTAAAATAAAGAAAAAAACAGCAAATGAATGGTACATAGACCAGAGAGAAGAAGATAAAGCCAAAACTAAATTCATGTTATATACCGGGACAGAGAGTGAAGAAGAAAAGGACATTTTACTTAAAATATATAATAGTCAATGGGAATATGTTCCAAGCACAATTACAAAAGAGTTTGAAGGTGTTTCGGAGAACAATCATATGGGAGAAATCATCAAAATTATAATGATTACATCCTCTGGAGCAGAGGGTATCAATTTGAAAGATACGCGATTTGTTCATATTGTTGAACCATATTGGCATATGGTGCGTGTAGATCAAGTTATTGGGCGTGCTAGAAGAATATGCAGTCATTCCAAATTACCAGAGGAGTTTCGCACGGTTAAAGTGTTTTTATATATGGCAACTTTCAATATAGAAAAATTAAAAGCGTCTGAAAACAAAACGCTAATTGAGAAGGATGTATCCAAATTAAATGGTAACCCCATTACAACCGACGAGTCTCTTTTTGAAACTGCTGGTATCAAAAATAAAATTAATCAACAGCTATTAACATACGTCAAGCAAAGTGCATTTGATTGTAGCACTTATGCAGGAATAGGAAGTAATAAATTGAAATGTCACACATATGGAAATATCAAATCGAATGCATTCAGTTCAAACCCTTCTATCGAAGAAGATTTACATATGAAACCTGAATTGGATACCAAAGAAGTCAAAGTGAAAGTTAGAAACCTAACAGTCGGTAATAAAAAATATGTATATAATGAAGCGAATAATGAAATATATACTCTGGAAAATTATGAGACAGCAAAGGATAACAATACTATGTTGTCAGCGGTCGGACGTTTCAAGGGCAAAAATATAGAATGGTTGGAACCTGTCAGATAGTAAAAAAAGTATAAATTCTTCAACTGACCAAAAAAAACAATATAAACAGTTACCCACTGTATTAAGATAATAATGAGTTCAGATAAAGTATTAGAAATTCATAGCGTCCAAGTGTCGCCTATACGTAATATGATTACCGCCCTCAAGGATGTGCTTACAGATGCATCTATTACGTTTACTAAACAGGGTATGCGAATCATAAACTTTGATAAAACTCATACAATCTTGGTAAATGTTATGTTGCATGCTGACCGTTTCGAAAAATATCGTTGTGACCCAGATAAGATAATTGTATGTGCGAATACTCTCCATCTTTTCAAAGTTATTTCCACAATGTCAAACGATGATACGCTTTCTATTTATATTGATAAATCCGATTATCATGATGGTATAGTTTCACATTTAGGTTTACAATATGATAATGGTGATATAAAGCAACGATACAATCAGAAGCTCCGTTTAATTGAACCCGATACGGAGGAATTTGTTGTTCCAGATGTAGAATACTCAACTGTTATAAATATGCCAACTACCGATTTCCAGAAAATTATTCGCGATCTAACAGGAATTTCGGATCGGATTGTGATCCAATCGGTTGGCAATGATTTGATTTTTTCGTGTGAAGGCGATTTTGCAAGTTCACGTATTCTTAGGTCCGAATCTGGTGGATATATGGAGTTCATCAATAAACCAGACGCATCAGTTGTGGTCCAGGGTGAGTTTTCACTGAAGAGTCTCAGTCATTTTATTAAATGCACTCCACTATGTAGTCAATTGGAACTTTATTTAGGAAACGACCTTCCACTGATTGTAAAATATGATGTCGCCAGTTTAGGTGAGATTCGTATGTGTTTGGCTGATTTACCATCTGCTTAAATGATGGAACTACTATATAAAACAGTTATTTGCTGATTATTTAGTAAAACAAATATATTTTTATGTGATTATTCACGATTCGGATATAGGTCTAATTCGTGGACGGAATCCAACACATTCTCTAGCCACGAGATGTATCACTTTCGGATAATAAACCTCGCGGTCACTTCCTGCCATGGTATTACGGTGTATATTCACACACTTATTTGAGAATTCAGAGTTGCAGTCTTTATAATCTGGATTATTTTGTTTCCACTCTGACAATTTTCCCATACTCCTATAAGAAATAGTTTGTATGGCTTTTTGTAATTTTGTATCATCGATTTGTTTAGTCCATTCGTCTTCATCTTTAATATATATGGTTTCTCGTTTCAAGTCGGTACAATGTATAGGACGCTCACACACATCTAATTGTCTCAGATTATCTAAAAATATCTTGGATATACCGTTTACAAAACCTAGTTGGGCATTGTTCTCTAAGTCTTCATATGAAATCTGAATATTTTTAACGAAATCAGAAAAATTGATTGCATCTTTACATGTCTCATTGAGAAATATTTGGATATTAAATTTATTTAAATTCCCATTGATAGTGGTGTTTGTTATACTCGCAGACTTACAACTTTCTAATGCCTTATTTACAAGATCATTTGTGTTCTTAGTCTGTTCCATTAAAAAACTACGTAATTCTTGGTTTTCTGAAATTAATTTATGAATAATGGAAATATGTTCAGATTCATCTGGTTTACATTTTTTCATATGAGCCCAATAACTGTTATATCGGTCATATGATTTATCACAGTTTTTACATTTATGCTTTGGACATTCTATTTCTATCTCACGATGTTTTTTTGTATGTATATGTTTTTCCCATAATGACTGCTTGTGGCAGTTATAATTACATTTACTACAATTATATATTGTTTTTTCAGTCTCTGCGGAAAATGAAGAAACATCTAAAATACTCCATTTCTTATGTTTAGCAGTCAACAAATGACGGTCCCAGTCATTTTTCCTACTACATATTACGTTGCAATATGAACACGTGCGGAATGCGGAAACAATTTCACCATAAATCATCTAAATATATCTAATATATCATTAGATATATTTGTTTCCATTTTCCGCATTTTACAATTATACTGTTTTTATTATGCTGCCAATCATTATTTTTATTTTTAGTTTTCAAAGCATTATGATTTGAAGTGATTATTTCACATATTTTTGAAGTTGGTTAAATGGTTTTTGGACATTTTATAAATGTCCGAAAAAAAATTCAACCTATTAATAATGTTTTGTTTCCCAACAATTATAACACTTATCGATTTTCCTACTTAAAGACCGAATATAAGAACTATAATAACAATAAAGAAATAATGTAAATATATTGTAAAATATGTCAAATGAATTATTGAATTACTCGGAAAATGGAATCATTGATGAAGTAATAGTAAAAAAATATAATATAGAATCTAACGATAAATATGGCAGTTATATGCTTATTTCAGCTTCTGAAAAAGGTAATTTGGATATGGTACAAATTCTTATTGCAAAAGGGGGTGATGTAAACGAGAGAGATTCGGATGGTTATACTCCGCTAAGTTCAGCATCGGTAGAAGGTCATTTGGAAATTGCGAAAATACTAATTGAAGAAGGAGCAGATATAGAATCTACAGATAAAAATGGATGCACTCCGCTTATTTTAGCGTCAATTGCAGGTCATTTCGAGGTTGTAAAATTTCTTATTGAAAAAGGAGCTAATATAGAATCTAAAGATAAATATGGAACTTCTCCGCTTATTTTTGTCTCAATGTCAGGTTATTTGAGTATCATGGAACTTCTTATTAACAATAATGCTAATATAGAATGTAAAAATCTAAATGGTTATACTCCGCTTATTTATGCATCATTATCCGGGCATATAGATATCGTGAAACTTCTTATTAACAATAATGCTAATATAGATGCTGTAAACAATAATGGTTATACTCCGCTTACTTGGGCATCAATGATGGGGCATTTTGATATTGTCGAAGAAATAATATCAAGATTAACATTAAAGTTCATATCAGATTGTCCATCAGAATACGGTAAAAAAAGAACCAGCAATTTATTTACTTATGATAAATGGAACGAAAATGATAGTTTTATGAATTTATCGGATAAATTCTGTTACAGTTTTATAGAAATGGGAAGTATGCATGAAAAACAAATTAAATTCTCACCATATACTCGTTCACTGTTCGATAAAAACGATTTAAAAAAAATGGAGATTATTCAAGGTTTATTACATTTTATAAAATCTGACTCTAACAATGCTGTTAAATAATTGATAATTACTAGATACTCTTATTTTTTATATTAGGGTTGATTGCATAATAAATAGCTTGTTATACGCAGTCGAATATTTAAGTTTGCGTAAAAAATTAGCTTGATACTACAGTGTTATTACAAATAATTATTAAATATGTATGATATATAATATGTACTCTTTCTTTATAACCGAAGGCAATTTAGAAAATATAAATGCTAAGGATTCACTTGGTAATACGCCACTAAGTTCAGCTGTATTAAGAGGTGATTTAGACACAGTTAAAATGTTAGTTGAAAATGGGGCACATCTAGAATGCAAAGATGTAGACGGTAATACTCCGCTTGTTTGTGCGTTATTCGACGATCATTCTGATATTGCGAAAATTCTTATTGCAAAAGGAGCTGATATAGAAGCTAAGGATATAAATGGTAATACGCCACTTAGTTTTGCATCAGTGGATGGTAATTTAGATATTGTGAAACTTCTTATCGTAAAAGGAGCTGATATAGAATCTAAAGATAAGAATGGTAATACTCCGCTTATTTGTGCATCAGACGAGGGACATTTTGATATCGTACAACTTCTTATTGTAAATGGAGCTAATATAGAATCTACAGATATAGATCATAATACTTCTTTGATATGTGCATCAGATAATGGTTATTTTGATATTGTGAAACTTCTTATTATGAAAGGGGCTAATATAGAATGTAAAGATATAAATGGTAATACCCCACTTAGTTTGGCAGTAAAAAATAACAAGATAGGAATTACTGAATTTTTAATTCTAAAAGGATCTAATATAAATACAAGGAATTTGGATGGCGACACACCGCTTAATTGGGCGTTATATAATGGCAATTTGAAGGTTGTGAAATTTCTTACTGAAAATGGAGCTAATATAAATAATATAAATTCAAATGGTGATACTATGTTGATTTTAGCATCAATGAATGGTTATTTGGATATCGTGCAATATCTCATCAAAAATAAAACTAATATAGAAGAAAAGGATAAAAATCTGGACACTCCGCTTAGCTGGGCATCGATTAAAGGTCATTTGAATGTTGTGCAATTTCTTATTGATAACGGAGCTGATTTAGAATCTAAAAGTAATAATGGTATTAATCCACTAAGTTGGGCATCATACTACGGTCATTTAGATATAGTGAAAGTTCTTATTGAACGAGGATCTAATGTAAACATTAGAAGTTCTGATGGTGACACTCCGCTAAGTTGGGCATCATACAATGGTCATTTTAATGTTATCAAAATTCTGATTGAAAACGACTCTGATATAAATAATATAAATTCGAATGGTGATACTCCGCTGAGTTGGGCATCATACAATGGTCATTTTAATGCTGTGAAATTGCTATATGAAAAAGGAGCTAATATAAATAATGTAAATTCGCGTGGCGATACTCCGCTGAGTTGGGCATCAATAAGAGGTTATTCAAATATTGCAAAATTTTTTATTGATAATGGAGCTGATATAGAATGTAAAAATTATAATGGCACAAATCCGCTTATTTGGGCATCCTATTACGGTCATTTGGATATTGTGAAAATTCTTATTGAAAAAGGAGCTAATATAAATTATATGGGTATATACGGTGATACATCACTTAATTTAGTATCAATTAAAGGTCATTTAGAAATTATGAAATATCTTATAGATAATGGAGCTAATATAGAATCTAAAAATGAAAATGGTAATACTCCGCTTAGTTTGGCGGTAAAATGGAGTCATGTAGAAATTGTGAAATTTCTTATTGAAAAAGGAGCTAATATAAATGTGAAGGATATAAATGGCAATACTCCGCTTAGTTTGGCGTTAATATGGGATGAGTTTGATATCATTAATCTTCTTACTATAAATGGAGCTGAATCTCATGAAATACAATTACCACTTCATACAAGATCAATACAAGATTGTCGTTCAGAACGCGGACAAAACAGAACCGAAAATGTTATTACTTTGGAAAAATGGGATGAAGACGATCGTTTTGTGGAATTCGAAGATAAATATTGTTATAGTTTTAAAGAGATTAAAGCGATATATCAAAATGAAATAAAAATATCGCCAGTGAGTATTACACCATTTGAAAAAAATGATTTCGAAAAAATCGTGATTATTGGACGTTTTTTTCGAAATTGATGATACCAAAGATGTACAGCATAGGATTTTCCATACGTAAAAAAATATGAACCTCTCATATATTCAAAAGCATCTTTTGATATTTTTTTTTTTGTTTGTTTATTATTTATAAGTATGCAATAGCATTTGCAACGTCATTTGGTACATTGTGTATATGAATATTCTCCCAATAATCGGAATCTCGTAGTTTTTTCGGTGCGGTTATCCATTTCACGTCATTATTCGGCATAATCAATTGTGTTATTGCATTTGCGCGTCTTCTGTGAAATTCAGAAGTGATAAAATATACATCCGAATATTGCGGATACTCCTCGATATGTTTTTTCACATAAAATACGTTCTGTGCTGTGTTTGTGGATTGTGTATCTAATACAAAATCCCAATTATATGTGTTATTCGCGTTAAATTCTGATATAGTTTGCGACATGCGAGCCGCTTCAGATATCGTATCCGAATTTTTAATACCACCCGACAAAAACCAATCAACCCTAGTTTCATTTGAAAACAATTGTGCGAACAATATTGCAGACCTAACGCGGTCATTCATAAGTTCTAACACGTGACACCCGAAAAGCACTAATAATATATTCATTGTTTTATTTTTGTTTATTGTTATTTGATTACAACAATAAACAAAATGTAATCAATTTTATGTGATCCGTAACACAAAATATAGAGCTGCTTAAAATTCGGGTGCGTGTTTCTTAAATATACACCCCTCTTTCTGTAAATTTACAATATCAATTATAATATTTGGGTCTTGTAATGTACAGTTCTCCATCCAAATTTTTACGATACAAAAACTCCTTTTCGGAGAAATGGTAATTCCATTCATAAATTTGCTATGTTTACGATTTACACAAAGTGTCTCACCGCACATGGCATAAAATAAACTCTTCCATACCTCATATACATGTTTATTGATTATTTTAAATGAGAAACAACCGCCACTACGATTCTTAGAGTCTTCCCACATTGGAGTAATGCCAGCGCGCATCGCGAATAACATTGATGATTTTACTATATGTTCCGATATACCTTCATTAATAGCAATCGTATCATTAACTGTTTGAATATTTCCCATTATAACTTTGTAACTTCCCAAGTCCCATTGTTTATCCTGTGGTAAATGATAATACAAATCCCATTTACCAAGCAATTGATTTTGGGGTTTGGGTGTATTCATTTATATTCCCGTAGTATATATTAAGATAATATCTTTATACTCTTTTTTTCATATTCTATGTTACCAATTAAAATATATTCGCTCGATGTGATGGTAAATAATTTGATTTTCGAATCCATAATATGTAATATATATCTGTCATCAAATACATATTTTTCATTTTGATATTCTAGACATCTTAATACAAAGCGCGATGACAAAATTTCATTTCTTATTAAATATAACGCAGGGTCAATTTCAATCACAATTCTGTTTGACATATCAGGGTGTGTATATTCCACGCTCAATAAGTATTTGCGTGTTTTTACGAATGAAATATCGTAGTCGTTAACAGTATCTTTAAATATACGCGAAAACATTTGGTCGTTATTTCGCAGGATAATCAAATCGTGAATTTTATTTAGACCGGAAGCGATGGTATTTAATGTGCTTGCTATTTCAGTCTGAGATATTGGTTCCAGATTCATATAAGTTTCATTCTTATCGCCACATATACAAATATATGGGTAGTTTGGTTCTATTTTATAAGTATAAATAAGTGAATTAAATTTGAATATTAACGAGCGACATAATTCAACTATAATGCTATTTTCGAAACAATAAATCCATATTGAATAGAGATATAGTTGGATAACTGTGTATAAATACATCAAATAAAAGGTGATTGTAAGGAATGTGTCGTCCATGATAATAGTTATATACGAATATGTGTTTATATAGGTAGTAATATATAATATAAAGTACCGATTCAAACTTTAGGATTGAGCCTTTAGCATATGTATTGCATGAAATGACATTGATTTGAAAATAAATATACTTATAGTATATATTATAGAATGGGTAATCCGTGGATGGAATTTTTAGCTGAAGAAAGACTCAAGGCAGAGAACAAGAGTATTCCTCCAATGGAATTGTCTCGTCATGTCAGACCAAAATACGACGCCTGGAAGACTATGCATACAGTTGGTGTTACAGGAATGTACAAAAAGAAAAGAAAAGGTAAGACGATGAAGAAAAAAATGTCATTACGTGGTGGAAAATCACGCAAGAGATAAAAATTGATTGTATTTTATTGGATTTTATATATATAGTATCCAATAAAAATGTTCCAGATAATTATTGTCGTCGCAATAATAGCACTATGCCTAGTGTTATGTATAAATATATAAGTAATAAGGAACCAGATCAGTTTGAAAAAAATAAGGAAATACACTCAAAAGTATATACTAAACGACTACTTATTGAATTTTGAAGGATATATTTGAACGATCTAAATATCCAATGAAATTATATTTTTGTCAGATTTATTACGACGTTTCGTTGATTTTCTTGGCATGGTTGAACCATTCATATCATTCAAACTTGCAATGCTGATAACAGAGTCATCGTCATTTGAAATATCGACTTTTTTTGTCTTCAATCCCGATAAAATATTATCAATGTCCATGTTTCGTGGACCAGTCATTTCAGGGCGAGTAGATTGGGGTTGTGATCCGCGTCCAGCATCTATATCTGGACGATTCTGCATGAATTGATTTCCTGGACGTTCACTCGGTAGAGGTGCTGCAAAATTTCGAGTTTCCATTGGCACAGGAGGAGGTTGATTCATTGTGGTTGGTTTATTATTGTTTAATAGTTCACTCGCAAATGCCATACCCGGAGACGATTGTTTCATCGAATCAACCGTTGCATTTGTAAACATCCGCATGAGTTCTGGAGACTGACGGATAACATCATTAAACCCTGGTGTAGCAGTCGAAAGTGCCTTGTTACTAAAATGTACCACACTGGCGCTGAATCCAAGACGCATTAAAATACTTAATTCGGGACTCATTTTACCACCTTTGTATTTATCATGGAGTTGTTCAAAAATCTCGTCATAACTATCAATATCCTCACTGATAGACTCTCCCCAACCATCAAGTGATATGCCAAATGGGTCGAACATTGAATTTCCATATTCAATAGTGTTAATTGCTGTAATCATCCAATTTCGTTGCATCTTCACTGCGTCGCGTTTGCGCTTATCTTCGAGCGCACCTTCATATTCGTCCTCTACTTCATCATAACTTGAATCCATCGTGAAACGCGAAACATTCTTAATGATACCTTTCTCATGCCAATGTTCCAAGTTTTTAATCATATTACGTTTCTTACGACGTTTTTCGCGTTCGTTTAATCCCATTCCATCTCCACTTCCACTTCTATTTCCATCTACAAGAGGAACCTCATTTAATTTAGAGAACCCATCCCATGTCTTGGTGTTACCTATACTATTGAGAGTTGCACCTCCTAGTTTGGAATCAGTTTGCGGGTCGCTTTTACTAAAGTTAAATATTGATTTATTTTCGGATGGTATATTCATTGACGACAGTTCATTTAGTTCGTCCTCTAATTTATCAAGTTCTCCTAAATTAATATTAGTCGACATGGATGAACTTTTCATCTTATCATTCATTAGGAATTCAATACCAGATCCAAAATTTGTTTTTTTATTTTCTTCAACATTAATTGAGATCGGGGCTATGTTATCTAGGTTCAAATCAATCACCTCCATTTTATTATTACTATACATAAATTATGTTTAAGTTCTACGCGAATGATATTATATTTTTCCGTTTCATCCATTGAATTCCTTGTAAAAAACAATCAGCTAAATCATCTTTTTTTTTTGTATCTAAAACTCCTTTCCATCTAGAATATTGTTCCATCTCTAAAAATCGATGACAATAGAAAACTGCGTCTTTTTTGTGTTGTTGGTATTCAGAATCTATGTTCTCATTTTGTTTCTCAAGTCCTTTTAATTTACCAGCAGAGGATAAGAATTCTATATTAATATCATCACTTTGCATAATAAAATATTGCGCTAACATACCCTGAATAGATTTCATTCGGGTTGCAATAGGTGATATTTGGTTCTCCACAATAACATGTTTTGGATCATTGAATGATAGTATTTTTTGGAATTCTTTCTTCATATTACGCCCAATAGATACTAAATCCACGGTACCAGCATTTGTTTTTTTATTTATAATAGGCACTAGATTATTATAATTAAAAAATGCATTTATTTTTGTTACAATTATCGGTTTAGTATCAGTATCTATAATACTAATAGACCTGACTGCAGCAAGTTTACGTAGCTCATCTATTTTAAGTTTTTTAATGGAACTCGGAGAACATATCTTATCTGGAATGAAAAAACTAGAGGATTTGGCGTGAATCTGACAATAACAACAACCATTTTTTTCATATCTGGCTTTTTTTTCGCATACAACTGTAGCTGTCTTTTTATTTTTTGGTGTATTTAATATAGTACATGTTTGTATAATAGGTTCTCTGTCCATCAAATTAACTAAATTCCAATCAATTATCGAACCACTTGCATCAAACACACAATATGCCATATTCTTGATACCTATGTCAAAACTAATAATACTCATAAATATAGATTATATATCTATATGTATTTATATGCTATTTTTTGTGTTTCGTTCGCGAATAACATCAGCTTTTGATATCATATATTTGCGATATTCAGAGTTCGTTGTAATATTGTTGATTCTAAGTAATTTACTATTCAAACCTGGTTCTAATGTAGATTTTTGCACAATTGGCTGTAATACTAAAGTATTATCGTAGGTTGCATATTGACGTTCCATTGTATCTATACATTACAATAGCAAATTTTATTTTTCTAATAAATCAAGTAATTCTGGTTTTGTAAGTTTATATGCGTTAGCAGTGAGCCCTTTTGAAGTGACAATGCGCTTTAGCTCAACCACACTTGTTTTTTTGTAATCAACCGTCGGAGTATCATCTATTTTATGTATTATTGGCACATCAGAATCAACATTTAATTCAATAACCGTTTCTGATTCTGATTCAGATTCGGAATTTGTTTCAATCATCTCAATTTTGTTACCTAACTCCATATTGATAATTTTTACTGATTTATCATCATCGCTATTATCTTCGTTCTCGTCTTCGCTATTATCTTCGTTCTCGTCTTCGCTCTCGTCTTCATCGTCACCTTCACCCCAGTGATGAGTTGCATTTTGAAAAGCGGCGAATGGCGGAATCATACAAGACGCTGGACCCACTGAAAGAGACTGCCCTTGACATGTATTTTTCACTATCTTGAGTTCTTTAACTAAATTTTGAACGATATCAAACATCGTATCGCATTTCTGTTCCATGGAACCCAATCGTTGTTTGAAATGATATACGAGGAGAACAATCAAAACGAACGTGATTCCTAAACTCAGTAAAAAGAAAGACTCTATAAAATTAAAGGCACTCATAAGTTTTTAATATAAACACATACAAAAAACCGATATTGTAAACGAATAAAAATATTATAAAAATGTATACACCAATGGAAAATATTCAACCAAAATATATAACTTTAGAACCGAGTCCAATACAGTCAAATTCTGAATCATTTAGCGGAAAGAATATTATTATTATTGTATTGGGGATTCTCTTATTGTTTTCATTTTTAGGAGTAAACATATTGGACTACATTAGTAATATTATAAAGGCAATAATTTCAATATTTACACCGATAGTAACATCCGTATTATCGTTGTTTGGATACACTGTTGGAACGGTGATTAATACTACATCGGAAGTCATATCAGATACAACCAAGGTAGGAATAGATGTAGCAGAAGGTACAGCACAGAATCTTGGAAACCTTCTAATATCCGCAAGTAAAGGAGGTATAGATACAACAGAACTAGACAATGCATTGAATATTGCTAAAACAAAAACAATAAATGATCCCGACAATGATACTACTGCTAATCCGATCCAAAGACCAATTTCTAATAATAAAATTGGATGGTGCTTAGTTGGAGAAGTAGCCGATCGCCGTGGATGTATAATGGTCGACGATGATTCAAAGTGTATGTCAGGACAAGTATTTCCTTCTAAAAAAATGTGTCTAAATCCAACATTGACTGTAAATACACAGGATTAAATTGATGAAATTGAAAATGGTTCTTGAGGTGGAACCGAGGTTGGAGAGGTAAAACTACAATTTATCTGTGAATTTGTAGAAACATTCATATAGACTTTTGTGTTTAAAATGTTAGGTTGACCAACTTGAGGCGTTACATTCAATTTAAACTTTACCTTAATATTGTAGACATGCCCATTCATTGTAGGGAGAGTTAGATTTGTAATATTCAAATTGCCTATATATTTAACTCCACTGAAATCGATGGAACTATCAGTATTTGGTTTCGTAACATTATAAGTTACCGTTTTATTCAATACGTCAAAGTTAGTAGTTGGTTTAACAGGAGAAGTCAATAGATAATCCACATCATTGTAAAATACTGACACATCAATACGGTCAATAGTAACGTTTCCTGATATGTTACCAGTCGCACTTCCATCCACATATATTCCTATCGGACTATTTATTGAAAATGTAGCACTAGAGGTGTCAATGTTGGTTATTGCAAGGTCTACTAAAATAGTTTCAATTGAATTATATGAAATAATATCATCTTTAGTATTCACTATGAATTTATTAAGATCATCTATTTCAACAATACCCAATGGTGCAGTATTAGATCGGTATTTGTATAATGGAACTGTAGGGTCGTATCGCAAGGTAATAACTGGTCCTGGAACGTCAGAAGACGATGATAATGACGGAACATATAAATCATTAATACATGATGTCACACTCGCCGCAGTTATATTCCTTCCGACTGCTTTAGCAAACTGCTGTGACTGGGTGAGTTTATTTGTTTGAGTTGAATTTTTATTATATTGTAAAATTTCCGCTTTGCGACGCATGTCTAATTGAGACGGTGTATAATTCGTATTTAAATAGGGGTTTTGAACTCCTTCGAATCTAATTGGCGGCAATGTCATTTGAATAAAAGCCCTACGTTGTCTAAGTGTTTCGCAAGTAGTATCTACCATAATATAATAATAAATTACATTATATTATGCTTGAGGTTTGAACCATATATTTGATAAATAATCAAATTTGGTATCACGTTGATTAACAGCGGTTTTAAGGTTTGGTCCCGCTAAAGTAATATTGTTTATATGGAAAACATTTAAAGCTGTATTGAAATAACGAAGGTCTGACATCATTCCGTTAAATCTTCCCACTATAATATCGCCATAATTCTGTTTTGGCACGTTAGTAAATACATACCGTCTTGCGACTGTTCCGTTAACGTAAACATCCATAATTTTATTTTGTAAACGGATAGCAATATTAAACCACCGACTCAATGGTATATTAACGATTTCTATAATTTCATTCGGTCCGGCGACTGAATCCATTCGAATTTGAATCGTTCCTGAATTATCTGTTTTCTTCAATTTCATACTAGGACCATTTTGCTTAATACCATCACCTTTGCTAAATATAGTATCAATACCATTAAGGGGTAATTCGTTTAAATTCAACCAAACACTCCAAGTAAATTCAATACCTTTGGATGCATTATTTGAACGATATATAGTGACTGAATTTGAATTTTTAGGGTCCTGAGGTATGGTAACTGCTGTATTACCATTTATTAGACCTTTTATCACATACGGGGATAAATTTGGACGCGAGAAGTAACTAATTATATATACTCCTAAATTCATTAACATTATAAATGCAATTAAAACAAATATTAAAAACACAAATTTGGATATAGCGGTATTTGAATTTATAAATTCACTACTAGCAGAACCTAAATCTGCATCAGCTGTTAAACTTGACAATCCAGATGTTATTCTATTTGTAGCACCAGAAATTGTATCTGAAACTCCCGCCTGTATTTCGGAAAATCGTTCATTTATTGGCATATTAACGTCCATCTATATAATTACATTAGGATTTTAATTACATCATTGAATAGTAAAATGTCCATTTTTATTATAAAGATAGTTATAACCGATGAATATAAATCCGCTATTCGGATTGAATCCTTCGTTGGTTTAGAATAAAGAAATCGATCTTGCAACAGCATTATCCCTCATTAACGAAATATTCATATTGTATCGATTTGCTAAATTAGCAAGTCCTTTATCAGAACCGCTTCCCTCCATATATAAATTCCAAGCAGTTTGAGGGTTAGATGGTGCGAGAACCCGACTGAATTTACTCATATATGTGCCAGGTATACCCCCGAACGAGATACTAGATGTATTATCGGGAGAGTGTTTAATTCCATCTGTTCCAACAGGATCAATAACTGATTTTACCAATTTTCCATCTAAATACATATCAATTGTGGAATTATCAATACTTATAGTTATAAGTGTCCATTTTTGTAAAGGGAAATTATTGGATATTTGATACTTCATATCATCGCCAGTTGAGCTAAGATTAGTACTTATTCTACGATATAATTTCATACTCAATGTAGAAGTAGTTCCGTCAATAAACAATCCAAGATCATTTATGCGATTAAATATTTGTTTATTGCCTGATACTGGTTTATCCATGTAGATCCATACATTATATGAATACCTAACAGCGTCAGGTTTGGTAAGACTGCTCGCACTTATATCGGCGATTTTATCTTTCATATCAACTTCTTTGGATATCAATGTTGTGCTATATATGCTTGTGTATATCATATATACAATCACTATGATCAATATAACTGAAAGTAAAATAACTAAGAAATTCATTTATATATAATTTCAGGTTATTTTATTTACTGGTGGGTTTTTATTATATAATAAATTATAATTTTGTATTATTTTTGTATAAGTAAGTGGTGTTATGTAATAATTTACATTACAAATTGCTCCATAAAGACCATCTGAACTTCCAATATAAATTGAATTTGGTCTTGTATTATCGGTGTTTAAACGTTCACTATTTGCGAATGTTCTCTCTAAATTTCCATTGATGAAAATATCAACAGTTTTATTTTCATTGAAATTTAAAACGATATTGTTCCATTTTTGGTTTTGCATACTTATATCATATGGTTTGCCTTCGCCGATTGTGAACCTATATTTATCTTTGATTGGATCGTTTCTTGATGTAATATATTCTATTTTTGGGAAGGAACCGCCGTAAGAGAATATATGCGATTTATCGAGTGAATTACTCGGTTGATTTAAATATACCCACATTGATATTGAATAATTTGCTCGTGTTGTTTTTTTAGAACCATCATCTTGTGCGTCGAATCTATTTGTAACTGGTATATCTAAAAAAACTGGTTCGTTTATAATTTGTATACTATCATTCATTAGCTTGGATGAAAATAATTTGGGTAGTGCAATGTATCCAAATACTAGTATAATTTGTAGAACTAATAAAATAAATGTAACGCTAGATGTCAAATTATACTGTTGTTTGAAATATTTGACAAGGTCCTCAAACAAACAAGGAATGTAAACAATCAGATTCAATATAAATCCTAACCAATCTGACGAATTATTCAGATAGCGCAATATTTGGTTATTTAAAAATGATAATCCAACAATGATGATTGATATTACTAAACTGATTTCAACAATATTAATGAATAATCTAGTTGTAGGGTTACGAGAAGAACTGTCAAAAAATTTATACCGTTTTAAATAATTTTTATAAAACTCAACAATTATTCCACCTATTAAAAATATTAGGATAAAAGCAATAATAGGACCCTTTATTAACAGGCTTGATTTATCCATAAACAACTTATATAGCGATATGGCTACAATTATCATCAATATGGAAATTACAATAGCAAATGATTGTGTTTCGGATATACCAATATCGGACGATACATAAAATAAACTTAACATCATAGCAACTAATAAAACAACTAATACTGTTTGACCGCTATTCATATTAAGACTTGACATAAATGTAGATTCTGACATAATTTTACTAAACGTCTATATATTACTACTATAAATTTTCAATAGCAGTTTTCTTCCCGTGACAATCTCTACATAGAGCAATTAGATTGTTAACGTGATTACTTCCACCATTTTCCAAGCGAATTGTATGATCAACCTCAAACCATGCAGGTAGTTGTTTTTTACAATCACCACAATGCCAATTTTGTTGGGCGGCTACAAACTTCTTTTTGGTTTCGCTAACCGACCGTTTTGTAGCAACTTTTGTATCTACTCCTCCTGAATTCATTATACGATTCTCATATTGCTGTGTACGTGGAACATTGAAATCATGTTTTGATGTAAAATCCAAAATAGGTGAAATCATATTTGTGGTGCTCTTATCAATTGGTAAATATTTAAGATACTCATTGGATGCGACCAACATTGTATGTGCCCTCTCCGGATTCTTTCGCATAACCCAACACAACATATATCCAGCAAATGCAACGCCTATCATTTGATAGTATTTCTTCCATGATAATGCAATTTTCATATATTTGCCGTCGGTATGTATATTGGATATTACAAATATTGTAATTATAAATATAACAATCTCAAATCGCATCTCTATATAGTATATGTATATCTAAGATTCCTTCGTCATAATGTATATTACGAGAATACAAGATAATGTAAATGCCGTATGTATATAATGTTTTTTAATATTTAATGTTTCGCTTAATACGAATGGTTTAGCCTTGTAATACGATTTATATATATCAATCGATTTCAAAAACGAAATTTCTTCTTTACCAATAGATACATTAACCTTGTTATGTATGAAATGGACCCAGCGTACAAATGATTCACGTGAATCTAAATACGGAGTTACTGGATATTTATCCAATAAATTGCTAAATTTATTGCCAATCTCTGAAACCGGTATGAATAAAGGCATATTTTGGATTAAATCATAATATTTTCGTTTCGTAACTGCATTTGGTGATTCGGGATAGGAATGAGCAATAGTATGTAGAAAAAACCAATAATGTGGTCCCCATACGTCAGGTTCGAAATTCATATACACAAACTATATAGAACAATTGTATTATAAATACGAAGATTGTCGATGAATAAAAATACAAATTGTAACAATTGTGGTAAATCTGGACATATATTTAGTAATTGTAAAATGCCAATTACCAGTTATGGAGTCATTGCATTTCGTAAACCTAAAAACGAAGGTGATATTCAATATTTGATGATATGTAGAAAAGATACTCTCGGATATATTGATTTTATGCGCGGTAAATATTCAATAAATAATAAAGAATACATAATGAATATGATGAAACAAATGACAAATAATGAGAAACAACAATTACTATCTAAAGATTTTGAAGAGTTATGGAAAGACATATGGGGTAGCGGGTTTTATAACAATCGATATAAACTCGAAGAAAGTATATCAAATGATAAATTTAATGCATTGATTGCCGGTGTAACTGTAGAAAATGATTCTTATTCATTGAAAAGTATTATCGATGAATCGCAAAAATACGGTCAATGGACGGAACCTGAATGGGGGTTTCCGAAAGGTCGTCGTAATACTAATGAAACCGATTATGAATGTGCAATTCGTGAATTCTCTGAAGAAACGGGTTTCAGTAAAAATATAATAAAACCTGTTCATAACGTCATTCCATTCGAGGAAATTTTTACAGGTTCCAATTATTTTTCATACAAACATAAATATTTCTTAGTGAATATAGAGTATAACAATACATTGAATATGCAAAATTATCAACGTTCTGAAGTATCAAAAATGAATTGGTCGTCCATTGATGATTGTCTAGCAAATATACGGGATTACAATTTAGAAAAAAAACGAATTATAACAAACGTTGATACGTCATTAAAACAATTAACTGTATATCAATTGTGATAAAAATGACATATTTATATATATATAATATATATATGCCACCTAATAAGACAAAAAAATATAAAATATGTCCGGTGGAAGTATGCCCAACGGGGGAATGCCCTGAAGATATGAAGTGGCACTTTCATAAACAACATTGTATATATGAAAAATGTCCGGCTAAAATATGTCCATCTGGAGAATGTTCAAGGAATACGGATTGGAATGTAGCTACACAAAAATGCAGAATTAAACCATATACGGATTGGACTCCTGTAAAAAATGGCGTACGTTATTTACCAGAAGACTTAAAAAGTATGGTTGGTGAAGAAGCATATAAACGTGACTATGAAGACGAAGCAACGAAACGAGGCGAAACGATTGCTTTAAGACGTATGCAAAGAAAAATTAAAATTGGCGAACCGATTATTATCGTAGATCCTATACCTATCATAGAACCCGAAATTAAACCGATTGCCGCACCATTAGTTGTTCGAAAGGCAACAAAGAAGGTATCTATATCCACTAGGTCACCCATTATTGTAGATAAATTTAAAGGAAACATACCGACAATTGAAGAAATTCCAGAAGAACCCGAACCTACGCCACCCAGAGAACCCGAACCTACGCCACCCAGAGAACCCGAACCTATCCCAGAAGATGAAGATGTGATCGAAGAAGAATATGTAGATAATTCTGAACATGAGTATTTATACCCTCATCTAGATGATCCCAACTTCAGTTTGAAAATTGCAAAACGAAAAGAGTTTAATGATTATCAGTATGATGGTTCGGTAACATCTATCGAAGATATACAGGAACAAGCATCTAAATTATGTAGTGCCGATTTCGAATTAATGCCACATCAAACTTTCGTTAAAAATTTCATGTCATTACAAACACCATATAACAGCTTGTTATTATATCACGGATTAGGGACAGGGAAAACATGTTCTGCGATTGGAGTATCTGAAGAAATGCGTAGATATATGAAACAAATCGGTTTGAAAAAATCAATAATGATAATTGCTTCGCCGAACGTACAAAATAACTTTATGTTACAATTATTCGACGAACGCAAACTTAAATTAGAAGATGGTATATGGAATTTGAATACTTGTGTTGGTAACATGTTATTGAAAGAGATCAACCCAACCGATACAAAAGGTTATGAGAGCGATCGGGAGAACATTACTTATCAAATAAGGTCTATTATACGTCAATATTACGTATTTATGGGATATACACAATTCGCGAATTTTATTAATGAATCTATTGAAATAAAAGGTGATATATCATATTCAGATAACGAGAGAGAACGCATTAAAAAACAACGCATTAAAAATATTTTCAACAGTCGTTTGATAGTAATTGATGAGGTTCATAATATACGTACTACAAAAATAAACAGCACTCGCAAACCATCGGATTTATTGATGGAAGTAGTTAAATATACAGATAGCATGAAACTACTATTATTATCGGCAACACCTATGTATAACTCATATCAAGAAATCATATGGCTAACTAATTTGATGAATTTGAATGACAAACGTAAAATGTGTAAAATAACAGATATATTTGAACCAGATGGTAATTTCATACCAAATAAAGGTAAGGAACTACTAATTCGGAAGTTAAATGGATACGTTTCATACATAAGAGGAGAGAACCCTTATACATTTCCATTTCGGGTTTACCCAGATAAGGATGAATCGGCTATATATCCAACAATACAAATGAATGATAAACCGATTGAACCTGGTAAGGAATTGAAATATATTAATGTATTTACAAATGGAATAGGTGAATATCAAGAAAAGGTATATAAAATGTGCATAGAGAACCTGTATAAACGAAGCGAAGATGCAAAGAATGCATTTGAAGATAAGGAATCATTCGGATATTCGATTTTACAAAAGCCACTAGAAGCTTTAAATATTGTGTATCCATCAGACGAATACAATCCAGATACAACATATACAATCGAAGAGGAAAGCGATCTAATTGTAAATATGATTGGTAAGACTGGATTATCCAATATTATGCAAACCAAACCAAATTTTGAATATAAATCGAATAAATATGGTCGCATATTCAGCCCATCAGAATTGCCGAAATACAGTACAAAAATTGCAAAATTTTGTGAAATAGTTAAACGGTCAGATGGAATTATTCTGATATATTCACAATATATAGACGGTGGTGCTGTGCCAATTGCATTGGCATTAGAAGAAATCGGATTTACTCGTTATAGTTCAGATACAAATGCAAAATCGCTGTTTAATGTTCCACCAGTTCCACCCGTTGGATATAATTCAAATATAGCAAATAGTTCACAAGCAAAATACGTGATGATTACAGGCGATTTGACATATTCCCCAAATAATAGTGAGGATATTAAATATTTGAATAGTGAAGAGAACGTCGATGGAAAACTAGTAAAAGTTATAATAATTTCAAAAGCCGCTGGTGAAGGAATTGATTTCAAGAACATCAGACAAGTACACATACTGGAACCATGGTATAATATGAACCGTATAGAACAAATTATCGGTCGTGCAGTACGAAATTTAAGTCACTGTAAATTACCATACGAAAAACGAAATGTTGAAATATTCCTATACTCTACCTTACTTGGAACACAAAAAGAAGCTGCGGATATGTATGTATATCGCCTCGCAGAACAAAAAGCAATTGTTATTGGAAGAGTGACTCGTGTTCTCAAAAATATCGCCGTAGATTGTCTTTTGAATATTGCACAGACCAATTTTACCACTTCTATGTTACAAAAACTTATTAAAAATGTAACCATAAAATTATCTTTATCTAGTGGCGGGACAAAGGAATATGAAATAGGCGACAAACCGCATACAGAAATATGTGATTATATGGATAATTGTGAAATCAAATGTTACCCAAACGAGGTTCTCCCATCCAATGATGAAGTCAAATACGATACATATAGCGAAGAATTCCTAGATGGTAATAATACAATAATAATACAACGTATTCGTAACCTATTTAAGGATAGATATTTTTATACAATCGATGAGATATTTCAAGAAATCAACAAATTTAAAAAATACCCCAAAGAGCAAATATATTCATCGCTTACACAAATGATAGATAACTCAAACGAATATGTTACTGATAAATATGGACGATTGGGAAATATAATTAATAATAACGACACGTATTTATTTCAACCAGTCGAGATAACCGACTTAAACGCATCTGTATATGAAAGGATCGTTCCAGTTGATTTTAAACATAAAAATATATCTATTGAAATACAAAAAAAAAAACGTATAGCAGACAATAGTAATAATTACAAATTAATTATTGAGAACCTAACCGATATATTCAATATGGCGTTATCCTCTGGCGACTCGGATGATAATTGGTATTCGGGATTTCATATAATAAAAAACCACCTAATTAAAGAGTATTCATTTACGATAGATCGACTAAAAAAACATTTGGTAAACCACATGATTGATAACATGTTGACTGCTGACAAGATTTTAATATTAAATACAATGTACACGAGTGACATGAATGGTATCAGTAGTGAATCGGAAATAGAGAAACTTATACGGAACTATTTCGATGATAATATAATAACAGCTGGAAATGGTAATATAGGGATTAGTTTAACAACGGATAATAAGACTACCCGAATCTACCATCCATCGGATAGTGGATGGATTGAAGCACAATATGTAGAAACAGCAAATATAATACGGTCAACAGAATATAGGATAAAATACGTATTTCAAAAACAAAAATTAAACGACGTTATTGGCTTCACCGCATGGTTTGAAAAAGGAACACGCAGACGAGAATATGTATTTAAAACCAAATATCAGAATGCAGAACGAAATAAACTCGGACGAGTAACATGTAGTGCATTGGCAGAATATACACGCCCTATATTAAATACCCTTGTTGGAGAACCTAACAAATACAATGCAAGTAGTCTTAAGGAATATAAGATAAATACTACAACGAAAGTGTGTATTCTCATTGAAGTTCTGATGCGAGAATTTAACGATAGTAAGAGTGAAAAAATATGGTATATAAATAATGAACGTGTTCTGATTAACAGAATTTATGAGATGCAAGCGTAAAATTGATTTCTTATTATAATATATATATATATAACAAGATATAAAATGGCACAATTAAATAACGAAAAAATATATGGGGTCTATATTAAGTCAATTCTCAACAAAAAAGTTGTATTATCCATCACTGAGATAGGAAGCAATACTAAGAAAATTCTCGAAGAAAAAATTACATATGGTGTAGAAGGAAAGTGTATAGCAGAGGGATTTATACGACCAGGTTCGGTTAGAGTTATTAGTTATTCATCACCCATTATACACGGAGATGATGTCGAATTCCATACAGTATTTGAATGTATGATATGTCATCCCGTAGAAGGTATGAAAGTAGAGTGTGTAAGTAAAACGATAACCAAAGCAGGTATTCACGCAGAGGTTGTGGATATGAACGAGGTTGTTCCAGTCGTAGTATTTATCGCACGCGATCATCACAATACAGACAAATACTTCAACACGGTGAAGGAGAACATGGATATTGTCATTAAGGTTATTGGTGTTAGATACGAGTTAAATGACCCATATATATGTGTAATTGGGCAATTGATAGAGAAAACGATAATCCAGGTTAAAAAACCGAGAATAAAAGTAGGAGGAGAAAGTGATTTATTAATATAATAAAAATATTTAGATATAACATTTATTAATATATAATAATGGAATTCGATTTAGAAACGATTAAACGCAAGGTCGAATCACTCGCTAAAATTAATCAGATAGATATATTGCGTATTCTCAAGAATAGTTCAGGAATTAAAATAAATGAAAACAAAAGTGGTGTTTTCGTGAATTTATCTTTTTTACCGAAACAGACAATAGATGAGATTATTCAATATATTCAATATATTCAGGAACAGGAAACAGCATTACAATTGGTCGAATCGCAAAAAAATGCTTTTAAAAATGAGTTTTTTAAAGAAGAAACGATAAATTATTCTGACCGATAATAAACAAAATTGACATATTTGATATTTTTTATTGAATATAGTGACTTGAGTAGTTTACAGGCATTGATAAATCTGTTATTCCCGAACATCCAGTTAAATTCAAGGTATGGACGTTTCCAAGCATTGATACATCTGTTATTTGTTTACAATATGATAAATTCAAAGTATGGACCTTTCCGAGCATTGATACATCTGTTATTCCACTACAATAAGATAAATTCAAAGTATCTACGTTTCCGAGCATTGATACATCAGTTATTCCTATACAACCGGTTAATTTCAAAATACACGCGTTTCTTAACATTGACACATCTGTTATTAGTCCACACCAACTTAAATCCAAAGTATGAACATTTCCAAGCATTGATACATCTGTTATTTCTAAACATCCATTTAAATTCAAAGAATAAACGTTTCCAAGCATCGATACATCTTTTATTCTTATACAACTATATAAATCCAAAGTATGCACGTTCCCAAGCATTGATACATCCGTTAGTCCTCTAAAACATGATATTTTCAAATTACGAACTTTTCCAAGCATTGAAATATCGATTATTCCGATGCAACTAGATAATTTCAGAGTATTGACGTTTCCAAGCATCGAAACATCTATTATTTCCGAACAACAACATAAATTCAAGTCATGGACGTTTCCGAGCATTGATACATCAGTTATTCCTTCACACCAACTTAAATCCAAAATATGAACATTTCCAAGCATAGATACATCTGTTATTTGTTTACATGACGATAAATTCAAAGTATACACGTTTCCAAGCATCGATACATCTGTGATTTTTTTACATCCCACCAAATCCAAAGTATACACGTTTCCGAGCATTGATACGCATGTTATTCCTTTACACCAAGATAAATTTAAAGTATGGACGTTTCCAAGCATTGATACATCAATTATTCCATAACAATATGATAAATTCAAAGTATCAACGTTTCCAAGAATTGATACATCAGTTATTCTGTGACAACCCGCTAGATTCAAGGTACGGATATTTCCCAACATAGATACATCAGTTATTAGATTACAATTTGATAAATTCAAAGTATGGATGTTTCCGAGCATTGATACATTTGCGATTTCTTGACAATTATATAGGTTCAATGATAATTGTCTATTTGGATATGCTATTTGTGATAATATTTCATTTCGGAATGATTCACCATTCTTGTCGTCTGATGCAAACAATTTCGAACTTTCTTTATTTAGATTTAAATATTGATATTTATATCTAGAATATTTCATTTTTTTTGATGTTGTTAGTAATGATCTAAAATCATTCCCAGATAAAAATCTTCCGACATCATATATCATATCTTCTGGTAGTAAATTCATTTTATAATATTGTTTGTTTGTATTTTTTTTGTATATTATGAATAATGTATATGATAATCAATTTTATAAAATATTCATTTTTCTATCCTACTCATTAAACTTTCAATATATAAACGTTTCCAACCATTAATACATATGTTATTCCTGTACAACCTGCTAATTTCAAATTACGAACTTTTCTGAACGTGACATAGCTAGATTACTATATTCCAATAAATAATAAATTCACCATGTTATCATAATAAATATTACAAATTGGATTAGAGATAACTCGATATTAAATATAACGTCAATGTCTGGAATATACCATAAAATGTTTGTAAATTATTCATTCGACACACCTGAAAAGATCGATTTATTAAATAAATATATGTATGTAAAGGCGAAACCTATAATCGTATCGGATACAAAAGCATTCGCAGTAGAATCTAAACCTGTGGTTCAATCTGAAAAAAATGATATTTATTATCCGGAAAAGAAGGATATGTTATTTTGGTGTCTTTATATTGCTAAAAATGGAATGCAATCATATAATACTATATCTCATGGATATAGCAACATTGAAATGGAAGAGAAACATAAAATAATGGAGTTTATAAAAAGTCAACCAAACCGATTAAAAAATACAAATGTGAAAATAACAAATATATCAGCACAAGAAATAATGTCAGATATTGTTACAAATGTATCATTGAGTATTTCTACTCTAGTAGCAATGTCTGTATTTTACAACGCTAGAATCATATTGACTAAGAATAATAAGTTTTATATCAATATATGTCCAACTGAAGAATACGAAAACACATTTATTTTTCATAAGAATTCGAATGGAGATTATGGTGTTGATATTTGCACAACAGAATTAAAAATTCAGCAAATTGAGGAAAATCAACTATGTTTACATAGATTCGATAAACCATTAGATGCTATATCTAATTTTTCAGTTGACGAATTAAAAAAATTGTCTATCAAACTAGGCGTAGACCATAGCATTAAATATAAAAAGAATGAACTATATCAAGAAGCAACACGACGATGTTTATGGTAAAATTGATTAGATAAACAATATTAAAATAATATGTAAAAATACTATATATGGAAAAGGAAGCGAAAGCCACAAAATCGGATGGCAATCGCCGTTTAGAATTGCTAGTCGATCATTATTTAGAGAGTAATCCATTTAGCGGTCGTCCCGACGGCAAGATAAATGAGGTTGAGATAAGATTTGGCACAGATGCAAGAAAGAATAAAATAACACAAATTGATTACGAAAATGTAGTGAAACGATTATACCAATGTGGATTCAAAACGGATAATCCCGATGGTATGCACTCACTGCGCGTATTTCATGAATATACGGACAAAGTATCGGGAAATTCTATAATGTCTAATATTCGCGGTGAAATCATCGGAGTTGATTTAATACAGGAATATTGTAGAACCAATAGTATACAGAAAATACTGGATATGCCATCGTCAACTAATGATAAGGTTATATTCACACAAAAAACTCGACCTAAGACGGAGGACGGTGTTACTATTGAGGCTGCCGATTTCAGTGACTTTAATATCCGTATCGCATATCAATTAGAACAGATATTCACAGCTCGTTCCCCTATTATACGCGGAATCATACAAAAATGGAGTGACGCAAAGAAGACATTCCGTCATATGAACCGAGTTCGTTTCTACCATGATACTCTACCATTCTTCGCCGATATAAGTGTTGTGCGTAAATCAAAAACAACTAATAGGGGTATACCTATGAAATTTTATACTATCCAAGATGCAGGAGTCCTTACAAACCCAGAATCATATGAAATAGAAATGGAAGTAGATAATAGCAAAATCGGTATAGGAACAGAATATAATACTAATAAAAAACTAATTGATGTAGTTCGTCAAGGAATACGAATTGTTATGGGCGGTATCCAAGGAACTAATTATCCTATATCTTACGTAACAAAAAGTGAAATTCAAACAGAGTATATGCGACTTTTGTATGGGGATAAATACCAACCAGGTTGGGTTCTCCCCCAGAATTTCGTAGGACCGTCTTCAATGACATTGCAAATGCAAAATATAATGGAATTTGATGCAAACTCGAATTTACCTAATATACGTAAAAATTATACAGTAACTGATAAAGCAGATGGAGAACGAAAATTATTATTTATTAACAATAAAGGACTTATCTATATGATTGATACAAATATGAATGTAATATTTACTGGTGCTAAAACTACAAACGCAGAGTTTTTCGAGAGTCTATTGGACGGTGAGCATATTAAAAATAACAAACATGGTGATGCAATTAACCTATATGCTGCATTTGATGTATATTATATTAACAAGAAAAGCACACGCGAATTTGCATTTTATAATAATAATGATATATCAGATGTAGAGGCTAACAAACAAAAATACCGTTTGAATTTACTCAAACAATTTGTGGAGCATTTGAAGTTTGCCAGCGCGTGTGATTTCACAGTTAAATGTAAAATATTCTATAGTGACACGGCGAATATTACGATATTCCAATCTTGTTCTACAATTCTTTCGGATATTAAGGATGGTATATATGAATATAATTCGGATGGACTAATATTTACACCCTGTAATACTGCAGTTGCGAGTGATAGAGTAGGGGTAGCAGGGAAGTTAACAAAACCTTTGTGGACGCATTCGTTTAAATGGAAACCTGCTGAATTTAATACGATTGATTTCCTAGTATCACTTAAGAAAGACAAGAATGGAAAGGACGAAATACATAATATATTCCAAGATGGTCAAAATGTACAGGATAATAAGAATATTATTCAGTATAAAACACTTACATTAAGATGCGGATTTGATGAGTTGGATCGCCGCCACGGATTTGTAAATCCATACGAAGATATCATTCAGAATAAAGTCATTGAATACGACACAAATAATAATCGCGACCGATATAAACCAGTTCCATTTCAGCCGACAAACCCAGTTGATACTAATGCGTCTTCTGCTAATATAATCTTAGTCGAAGATGGTGTTAAAGAATTGAATATGTTTACTGTCGAGGGTGAATACTTTGAAGAGGATACGATCGTCGAGTTTAGCTATGACACCTCAAAACCAAGTGGTTGGAGATGGACTCCATTGCGAGTTCGTTATGACAAGACAAGTGAATTAAAGAGTGGACTCAAGAATTATGGTAATGCATACCATGTGGCGAATAGCAATTGGCAATCTATACATAATCCAATCACCAAAGAAATGATAAGTAGTGGTTCCGGGATACCAGAATATATGGAGGAATCCAGTGAGGAAGGTAGCGGAGCGGCAAACGAAGGTATATATTATAACCGTATAGGGAATGAGACTAATCTAACAAGGGGTCTACGCGATTTCCACAATTTATACGTAAAAAATAAACTAATCACTAGTGTAGCAAATAGGAATGATACCCTAATAGACTATGCAGTGGGTAAAGCAGGCGATTTGAGTAAATGGAATAATGCGAATTTATCATTTGTATTTGGTATTGATATTTCATACGATAATATACACAATCGCTTAGATGGAGCGTGCGCCAGATATTTGCGCGACAGAGCAACCCGAAAGAATACACCCGCTGCATTGTTTGTGAACGGTGATAGTGGACTAAATATACGCAGTGGAGAGGCTTTTAAGACGCAAAAAGATAAAGAGATTATTCGTGCAGTGTTTGGTAATGGTCCGAAAGACGCGAAATTTCTAGGACAAGGTGTTTACAATCAATATGGTAAAGGTGCAAGAGGGTTTAACATCAGTTCATGTCAATTCGCACTCCATTATTTCTTGGAAAATAAAGCGAGTATGCACCGTTTCTTGCGAAATTTGACAGAATGCACTGCGGTAAATGGTTATTTCATAGGCACATGCTTTGATGGGAAGACAATATTCCAACTATTACGAGACAAGAATGAAGGTGAGTCGTTTACAATAATGGACGGAGATCGCAAAATGTTCGAACTCACTAAAATGTACTCACAAACTGGTTTCCCTAGTGATGAGTCTTGTCTCGGGTTTCCTATAAATGTATACCAAGAGACCATAGGAAAGACCTTCCGTGAATATCTAGTAAATTTTGAATATTTCACACAGATGATGGGTAATTATGGATTTGCACCAGCTGAAAGAATAAAAGGACTCCCTGACGGAACAGGGTTATTCGGTGAAATGTTCTCCGCTATGGAAACGGAAACACGTATGGACTCAAGAAAGATATCAGATTATAAGAATGCACATCTTATGACTAGCAATGAAAAACAGATTTCATTTATGAACCGATATTTCGTATTCCGTAAAACTCATAATGTGGATGCTGAAAAGATTTATAAAGCAGTAAATAACACAACCATTGAAGAAATGGAAATCGTTCCAGAACCAGAAAAACCCAAGGTGAAGAAAACAGGTAAGAAAGTTGTCATTATAGGAAAGCCTATTATTTACAAATCTAAATGATATAAACCGTTACCATAAAATATATATACTTTATGCTATATATATTATTACCAGTAGTAAATAATTCAATTATAAATAATTTAGAATGTATTACGTCAGATACAGTTCCAAAACCATTCATATCAAATTCATTATCCTTTTTTTTGTATAGCATTAAAAATCAGATCAGTAAATACGGTGATGAATGGGAAGAGTTCCGTAAATATACAAATCCATATGAATATATAAATAGTAATGTGCCTACACGCTCCAAATGTGTATCGAAATATAAACCCTTATCTAGGTCTTATTTCAAACTATTGGAAATAATGTTTTTATTTGACTTATATACACCCAATAATGGTAGTGCATTCGAGAGCGCAAATATAAAATTACAAAATGCAATACCGATTTCGAGTTTTCATTTAGCAGAAGGTCCAGGTGGTTTTATTGAAGCCATTGCGAATATCAGAAAAAATCCAAATGATAAATATATCGGAATGACAATATTAGACGACGCGAATGATTGGAACATACCTGCTTGGAAAAAGAGTGACTTATTTTTAAAGAACAATCCGAATGTTTTTATTGAAAATGGTGCTACTGGAACAGGTGATATTCTATGTATACAAAATTTCAAACATTGTATTGACAAATATGGATCGTCAATGGACTTGATTACAGCGGATGGCGGTTTTGATTTTTCAACTGGATTTAATTCACAAGAGATCAATATAATAAAACTTTTATACGGACAAATATGTTATGCATTATGTTTACAAAAACATAATGGAAATTTCATATTAAAAATATTTGATTGTTTCATGAACCATACAGTTGATTTGTTGTATATCCTTTCCTCGTTTTATCAAGATGTCTATATTACCAAACCAAACACAAGTCGATATGCGAATTCAGAAAAATATATTGTTTGTAAAAAGTTTATATTTACATCGAATGTGGGATTTGTAGCGAAACTAACTTCATGTTTCATCGACGTTTTGAATAGCAATACTCCAATTTACAGGTTTCTGAATTACCCGATTGCATCCCATTTTATAAATAAAATAGAAGAATTCAACGCTATATTCGGTCGCCAACAGATTGATAATATTCAACAAACTATATCACTTATAGATAGTAAAAATAATCATGATAAAATAGAATCTTATATACGAAATAATATTCAAAAATGCACAAACTGGTGTATTACTCACAATATACCACATAATATATTGACACGCAATTCTTGGGAATAAAAAAAAGTTTACACCAACTAAGAATTCAATCCACATAGCGGATTTATATTATTCAAGGGTTTAAATCGCATTTTTAAATGTGCGGACTGGACATTGCTTCATTTCGGAAGAATATGCTGAGAATGTTGGTGTTCTTTTCATAGTATATCCTATGCGTTCCTTTAAAGTGTATCCATATGATGAAGAACCATAAGCCAATGCATTTGCAGTTTGTGCTCCAAATGCGCTTCTAAAACTAGATCCTACTGTTGTGATTGTATCATATTTTTTCCGCAATATTCGATCGCTGGATGAGACTGCGCCTTGTACTCCAAATTGCGGATTGTTCGGTTTATAATAAATTCGTCTATATCTTGGTTGCACTCCTGGGTCAAATGAACCTTGTGCCGACAGATTTATACTACTCATACGGTTTGTTGCAGCTGGATATGTAGTGGACTCAGTATTTATTGCGAATCCCATAGCATTACCAATTATAGTATTGGGTATTAAAATACCTGGTATTTTATCGTATGACTCATCCCACGTAGGGGGTGAAGTTGTCAATGGCAATGAATACGTGCTCGATGGATACTGTGCTTCTGTGTTGGCTTTGGCGCTTATAATTATTTTATTTGATGTGTTATCAAACGCAAGCGATAATAAGAATACTTTAGTAAGCGTTGCAGTTGTATAAAAATGTGAGTTAGTAACCATTGCATTTTGTAATAAAAGATTCAAGTCATCAATGTCATATTCACCTTCTGGCACATTTACTATATGAGCAGTATCATCAACCCAATAATATGTAAATTCAGTCTCCGTAATCATATACTTAGGACATTTGTTAATCCCATTTGATTGATAAATATTCGAAATAGCACCTGCCGAACCGGGTTTAGCTGTGCTAGAACCATACTTCACGTGGAAATACTGATTCTGGTCGTAGGAAATATTACGACTGTTCAAATATTGCTGGGAAGATGCATAATAATCGTTATTGGTTGATTGTTTTTTCATCATTCCACTACTGCGGACGCGGCGTTTAGCATTATCTGCTGGAGATAGAAATGCATTACATAAATTTGTATCTGAAGGGTGTTCACATGAATTATTCTCGTATGTCAAATTACCTGTATTAGCTAAACCTGTTGTTGTTATAATATTTGTATTTGATATACCTCCTGGCAAATCGTAATCATTTATTTTAACCGATATCCTTGGATTGCATCGTCCTATCGGGGTGCTTGCAATTTCCTTTCTATATATTCTTAATGTGTTAGGTAAAAATATACTTGAATTAGATACATTTGGTGCTGTATTGAATTTAATACCAGAACTCAATTCTTGGAAGGTTGCGCCTTTCCATGCAATAATAGGAGTTTGATGTATCATTATATAATAATAATATATATATTATAAAATATGAAATTAAATTGGCATTTAAACCTAAACACAATAGTATTAACGACTTTAATACTTGTATTTAGCTGTATTTTATATTATAATTTTACGAAAAATTCTATCGTAGAAGGAAACCAATCCGAATTAACCACAAAACAAACTCAATTAAACCAAAAACAATCTAAATTAAACCAGAATAGTGATAAAATAAAAAAAAACACAGACGAATTGAGTCAAAACATGAGGAAATTAAACCAAAATGAAACGAAACTAAACCAAAACAAACAAAAATTAAATACAAATAATACGAAATTTAACCTTATCAATAGTGTGGTAAATAAATATCCTGTTGTATGGAATGCATATAAAATACAAAGAAACAACTTAAATGATTTACGAAAACAATATAATATATTGACGAGTAGGGTATATGCAAATAATTCATCTGATATAGTACGTCTTTTTCCAAATACAAACGCTATTAAATATAATATAAGTGAATCAGAAATGAAATTAGCGAGTAAAAAAAAGGAAATTGATAGAGTAGATGATATTTACATTAAAAATATACCACGTTTCGTTAAAATTAATGATAATTTTACTGATACCGAATATATAAATAATATTACTAAAATTCAAAATGAAATTACCAAAGTTCGTAATGAAATTAATAGTGTTCAAAATAAAATCAACAGAGTTCAAAATGAAACTGCTATAATTGAAAATAAAATTACTGTAATTCAAAATAAAATTACTGAATTTACTAGTGATGAAAATAAAATTCGAAATGAAATTAACATTATTCAGGTTAGAATAGGAAAAATTAGAGATTCTATACGAATAATGGATCTTAATAAAAAAAAACTAAAAGCTGCTGAGAGACAAGCTGCTGCGAAACAAGCTGCTGCGAAACAAGCTGCTGCGAGACAAGTAGCTGAGAGACAAGCTGCTGAGAGACAAGCTGCTATTAAAAATATCTTTAAAAGATTCAGAGGTTTTGCACCACGTCCAGCTGCTATTAAAAATATCTTTAAAAGATTCAGAGGTTTTGCACCACGTCCAGCTGTTGTTGCACCACGTCCAGCTGTTGTTGCACCACGTCCAGCTGTTGTTGCACCACGTC
>Ga0209390_10001821_pt1 | contig 39456 bp, 28 predicted proteins | sample BON01_FD_187212 | JGI IMG/M metagenome (GOLD analysis project Ga0209390, IMG submission 187212) | Freshwater microbial communities from Lake Bonney liftoff mats and glacier meltwater in Antarctica - BON-01 (SPAdes) (version 2) | ecosystem: Environmental > Aquatic > Freshwater > Ice > Glacier...
TCGTATGCCCATAATGTTGCCCTGAATGTTACAAGCCCTTGTTTTGGTTTAAGGGTTGCAATTGTTGTTGGTGTTTTACTCCTTGTGTCGGATTCGATCTTTCACCAATCCGACGGTGATCCTCTACCGGAGTGATCGACGTCTGTCTATCAAATAAATTGGGAGACGACAAATAGTTTCCGGCACGCCCCAGAGACGGCCCGAAACGGAGGATTCCTTGCGGGCGAAAGCGGTGTGCCGCCCGCTCAGCGGGCTCTGCCACTGCAAGTCCATAGTGCTGTTGCGCGTCGGCGGTTCCGTGCGTCGAACCGCTGTCTTCGTGCCCCTCGTTTCCGAACGCATCCGTTGCCTGAACGGTTGCCCGAACGGTAGTTGGACTCGGAGCAATCTTGTGATATTGTCCGGCAATACATGAAGTTTCCCCGGTTGTATCTCATCTGTTCAATGCTGCTCTCTGTGTGTTGGGGCGACCGTCTGCTGGCAGCTCCGGCGGCCGGTGCCCAGTTCATTTTCAAGGAACCCCGGCAGATGACCTACCTCACCGACGCGGCGGAGTTCGCGTTGTTTTCCGATCAACATCCCCAATGGATCACGGCGAAGAGGAACAACGGCACGGCTGATGAATACCGGCTCGGCTCCAAAGTCGTCATGCAGGTGGATCCCGGCACGGATGTGAACGGGTTGTTGGACGGCTCTCCGCTCGTGTTCATTGAGAACCCCGCCGCAAATTTTTATGTTCTCCTGGCAGTCGACGCCTGGGAGGCGGCGTTCGAGGCCCAACGGCTGGCGGGTGACGAGCGGGTGACGATCTGCTATCCCGACATGCAGCGTCCGTTCAAGAAAAATTACGCCTACTCCAGTTTCCCCAATGATCCGCTGTTCGGGCAGCAATGGCACCTCGAGAACCGCAATGCCGCCGGTGCCCGGATCGGCGTCGATCTCGACATCCGCTCCGCCTGGCCGCACGCCTCCGGTGCGGGGGTGAACATTGCGATCGTTGACGAGGGGGTGGACCTGACGCATCCGGAACTTGCGGACGCGCTTGCCGGCATGCCGCACTACAACTGGGAGTCCGGACAAGCTTTCGGCGGTCCGATCCTGCCAAGCGCCGCTCACGGGACGGCGGTGGCGGGATTGGCCGCCGCACGCGGTTTCAACGACATCGGCATCTGCGGCGTGGCGCCCGATGCGTCGCTGGTGAGCTGGGTTGTGTTCGGTTACAACACGTTCGCGAGCGGAACCCGGATGAAGGACATGTTCCAGTCGAACTCGAACCTGATTCAGGTGCAAAATCACAGCTGGAGTTTCTCCTCCTATGAACAGCTCGGCCCGCAGCCCATCGAGGAGATCGGAATCTCCAATGCGGTCTATCATGGTCGCGACGGAAAAGGTGTGGTCATGGTGCGTTCGGCGGGCAACAGCCGCAAGGACCTCGGCAGCGCCAACGACGACGGCTATGTGAAGGACCCTCGCATCATCGCGGTGGGCGCAGTTCGTTCCGACGGGAAATACACGAGCTACAGCAACCCCGGGTCCTGTCTGCTGGTCGCCGCCCCGAGCGGAGACCTCACCCAGGGGTTTCCAAATCTGACAACCACGGACATTCAAGGCACGGCGGGAAGCAACACCGCAAGCACGCCGGACGATGCCAACGACTACACGCTCTTCAGCGGCACGTCCGCCGCCGCGCCCCTGATCTCAGGGATCGCGGCCCTGCTGTTGGACGTCAATCCCGACCTCACTTATCGCGACGTGCAACAAATCCTTATCCAGGCGGCGCGGCAGACTGAACCGAATGATCCACTGCTGAAGACGAATCAGGCGGGTTACAGCGTCGGGATCAACACCGGGTTCGGCGTTCCGGACGCCGGACGGGCGGTTCGGCTGGCGCAGACCTGGCCGCTTCGACCCGCGCTCACCACGGTTTCGTTTCCGGTTTTCCAGACGAATCAGATCCCGAACCTGGGGCTGAGGATTGAGACGTTCGGAAACAACATACCGCTCCAGATCGCGTCGATTTCGGCCACGCCGAGCCTCGGTGTTCACCCGGAGGATCTGACCTCGTTTTATCCGATCATGGACGTCGGTGCGGTGACGAATGTGATCACCCAGGACCTGACCGGCAAGGTCGCCCTGATCGAACGGAACGGCACCACCTTCAAGGACATGATCCAGTTTGCGGCTGACGCCGGCGCGGAGATGGCGGTTGTCGCCAACTATTCCGAGCAGAACCAGCGGGTGATCATGGCCGACACATTTCGGTCCCCCATTCCGGCCCTGTTCATCATTGGTAGCGACGGCGCTGCGCTGCGAAACTTCCTTGCGACCAATGGTGTCGCGCAAGTGCGTTCCATCCTGTTCTCTGCCCAATACACCAACCACGTCGACACGCCCCTGCTGGTTGAACACGTCGAGGTTCGTTTGAAAACCGATCATCCACGTCGTGGAGATCTGCGGATCACCGTCACCTCCCCGGCGGGCACTCGGAGCGTGCTGCAAAATGTGAACGACGATTTCACCTCCGGGCCCTACGACTGGACCTACATGTCGACGCATCATTTCTATGAAAGCAGCCAGGGGGTCTGGACGATTCAGATCAGTGATGAAAACCAGTTCGCCTTCGGCAACGTCCTCTACTCGGAGCTGATCATCCACGGTGTCGAAATCGTCGACAACGACCGTGACGGGCTGGATGACCAGTGGGAGATCGCGTACTTCCAGAATCTCTCCTCCAAGCCGAACGAAGACGCCAACGGCGACGGCGAATCCAATATGCGCGAGTATATCCAGGGCACCGATCCGCTGGCTCCGAACCTTCCGTTTGATCTCTCGATCTCGGAATGGAAGCCCGGGATGATGCGTCTGGGCTGGCCTAGCGTGCCCGGCCATAACTACGACGTGCTGGCCACCACCAACGTCAACTATCTCATGAACGTCACCACCAACCTCCCGGGTCGGTTTGATTCCATGGATTGGATCACCCCGACCACCGGCGTTCCCGACCGGTATTTCCAGATCCGTTCGCAGGTCGGCGAACAGTAAACCGGTCTGCGGTCTACTTCTTTACGTTGCGGCGCGCGAGGTTTTGAATCGGACGGCGCATCTTCCCGTTGTTGGCGATCAACTCATAGGCAAAAGGCCGGCCCTCCAGTGGCTGGTTCCAGAACTCCCCTCCCGCCCGTTCAAGAATCAGTCCACCCGCTGCGATGTCCCACAGCCGGATCCCGCCTTCGATGTAGGCATCCATCCGTCCGCTCGCCACGTACGTGAGCGCCAGCGCCGCCGAACCCATGATGCGAACTTTGCGAACGCGATGAATCAACTGATCAAACATCGGCAGCGTCGCATTCAAACTCCACTTGTACTTCGCGAAACCGATGGTGATGATCGCTTCCCTCAGCTTCGTCCGGCTACTCACAAAAATCTTCCGTCCATTCAATTTCGCCGGGCCGGTTTTCGTGGCCGTCCAAAGCTCGTCACAGAACGGATCGTAAACGACGCCGACCACCGATTCGAAATCGTTGCCGGTCGGATCTGCTTCCGTTCCTGGTCGGTCAGCGATTCGCTTCTGAAGCGCGATCGAAACGCAGGCGTGTGGAATTCCATAAGCGAAATTGACCGTGCCATCGATCGGGTCTACCACCCAGCGGTACTCGGCCCCGATGTCGCCGACGGTTCCTTCCTCGCCGAGCACGGGGATTTCCGGAAACGCCTTCATCACGGTTTTCTCGATCAGTTTCTGACTGCGCACATCCAGCTCCAGTTTAATGTCGTGCTGGATTTCCTCGTTGATGATCTTGATGCTGTGAAAGTTTTTACGCATCAACGCGCCGGAAGCTTTGGCGGCTGTCACGGCGGTATTCAGGGCTTTGGTGAGTGATGGTTTCATTTTAAAATATCGGTCGAATGCAGGGAATGTTCAGGGAATGACCTCGTTGCGGTTGGCGATTCGCCCGTCCAGTTCGGCTCGTCGCTCGGCTAGGCGGTCCTCGCACGCGGCGCGGATGACGTCGCTCAGCCGCTCGGCTTCGATCAACCGGGGAGCGCTTACGTAGTCCGCGCCCGCCGCGTAAAGCGTGGCGATGTCGCTGATCAACTCCGCGTGCATGACGATCCGCGCGCCGGGGTTGATCGCGCGAAGATCCCGGAGGAGACGGAGATTGTTGGCGCCCTTCAACACCGTGTTGGACAGCGTGCAGACGATCACCTTCGCGCCGCCGACGCCGGCGTGCTGCAAGGTGTCGCGCTTGGTGATGTCGCCGTAAATGATCCGGATGTTCCGGCGTTTCAGTTCGCGGGCCACGAGCGGGTTGAAGTCGACGACCGTCAGGCGCGGTAGCAGCTCGGCGTGGTTGCGCGTCATTTCCTCCAGCAACGAACTGGCCGTCCACGAGAATCCGAGCATGTAAATCTCCGCCGACGCATGTCCGTGCTCGCTGCCGCCGGGCTCGTTCCCGTTCGACTGATCGAGATCCCGGACACCGACGGCCCGGAGCAGACGGGCACCAATTGGAAGCAGGGCTCCCGACTGCGTGATGGCGTACGACGACAGGATGGCGGTGATGACAAACGCGTAGATGATGATGCCAAACGTGAGCTCCGTCACTTGACCGAGGCCGACCCCGAGCGCGACCATCACCAGAGAAAACTCGCTGACTTGGCTGAGGTTCAGCATCGGGAGCAGGCTTCCGCGATGCCCCATTTTCAAGAAATGGAGCACCGGCAACACTGTGATGAGACGGGACACAAATACCAGCCCCGCCAGCACGCAGGCCCACTGGAAAATCTCCTGGCTGGGCGCGGGGATCTGCATGCCGAGGGCGACGAAGAACAGCGTCACAAAGAAATCACGCAACGTGTTCACCCGCGCCGCAACGTCCAGCGTGTAGGGAAATGTTGAGATGGCGACGCCCGCGACCAGCGCCCCCATCTCGCGCGAGAGGTTGAGAGTCGACGCTAGCCCCGCCACGAGAAAACACCACGCGAGCGCGCCCACGAGGACCAGCTCCGGAAGCCGCGCAACGGACCGGAACAACGACGGCAGGATATAGCGGCTGGCCGTAAACGCCACAGCGAGCAGCGCGACGACGTTGAATAGTGATTTGCCCAGCGCCGCAAGTCCCGGGTCGGCCAGGTCTTTCTGCAGCGCCAGCACCAGAATCGCGGCCACGTCCTGCAGCACCAGCACGCCTAGCGTGATCCGCCCCGGCACCGTGTCGAGCTCACGTTTGTCGTAGAGAATTTTGACGATGATGACGGTCGAGCTGAACGTGAGTGCGAATCCCAGATAGATCGCGTCCAGATGGCCGTCGCTCATCTTGAACCCGGCCAGTTTGAAGGCGGCGAGGCCGATGAAGAAACAGCCCACTATCTGAACCAGCGACGTGAGCAGGATCAGTTTCCCGGATTGAAGAACCTTCTTCAGATCGATCTCCAGTCCAATCATGAAGAGCAGGAACATCAGCCCCAGTTCGCCGATGGTTTCAATCGAGTGATCGTCCCGAATCCATCCAAATCCGATCGGGCCGACGATGAATCCCGCCGCGAGATACGCGATGATCAGCGGCTGCTTCAGCCACTGCGCCGCCACGGCGAGTGCGAACGCCGCCATGATGCAGATGGCGATGTCGTGGACCAATGAGAATTCCACTGCGGCGATAAATATCATACGAGCTAGAGATGGGAGCGTCGGTTCAGGCGTTGGGTTTGTAGAGTTTTTTGAGCTCTTCGGGCGGTGTCCCGAGGCGATACTTCCACGTGACGTACCACATAATCCAGTACGTTCGGATGGCGCCGAACTTCGCAAATCTTCGTGCCGACGTGGTGATCGTCGCGTCGGCCAGGGCGAGTCGGCCAATGCGGCGTAATTGTTCGCAAAGCCGGAATTCCTCCATCAGTTCCATATCCGGAACGCCGCCAATTTCTTCGAGAACCTCCCGCCGGATGAACAGTCCCTGGTCACCGGCGATTCTCCGGCCAAACACAAGGCGCACCGCACACTTGAACCGTGATCCGTAGAGAATCGGATGCGGGTATTCGCGGAACTTCTTCCAGAAGCCGCCGCCCACCACCACCGGGTCGCGCAGGCTGGAAAGCAACGCGTGACCGGCGTTCTTCGGCAACCAACTGTCCGCGTGGACCAACAGCACGACGTCGCCGGTCGCCCGCGCCGCGCCCATCCGCATCTGGCGCCCCCGACCGGCGGGAGACTCCAGCACCGTGCAATTGTATTCGCGGGCGACGGCGACGGTTTGATCACGACTGCCGCCGTCCACCACAATGATTTCCTTCACTTCGGGAATGGCGTTGAGGCGTCGCAGCGTTTCCGGAAGTTCGGCCGCTTCGTTCACTGCGGGAATGACGACCGAGATCGTTTTTGGTGCGCGCGATTTTGGGCAACGTTTCAGCAGAACGGTTTCGCGCCACAGAACGATTCCGCCCACGGCCGCCCAAACGAGACTGACGCCGAGCGTCAATAGAGCCGCGGCGGCGGCCTCTTCCTTTTGCACGCCGTACATTCCCAGCAACGTCATTGCGGCGGCTTCTCGAAGGCCCAGTCCGGCGACGGTGAACGGCAGCGCGCTGATCACCTGAATGACCGGAAACAGCCAGAGAATTTGCGGCCAGTTCAGATCGCCGCCCGTGACGGCGGCCAGGTTGACCGCAAGCACAAAGCTCAATCCACCTTGAACCATGAGACCGTAGCTCGTGCCGAGAATGGCAATCGGTGGTCGGGTCAGCAGTTGTTTGATTCCCTTGACCAGCACATCCCAAAATTTCATGAAGCCCTGGCGGAAGGCGTAGTTCCGCCAAAGAATGATCGCTCCAACGACGATGAGCACGCCAAGCCCAATCCATTTACCGACGGACGGCACTTCAACGCCATTGAGCATGTTTCGCGAAAACGCTCCGCTCCACGCACCGTAGCTCAATGTGAAAACCCAGAGGACGCCCACGCCGATCGTTCCCATCAACCGGTCCAGTTTGGCGGCGGCAAAGATTTCGGGAAAACGAAACCGGTACCAGCGCGAATAGAAAACGCTCTTCGCCACATCGCCAACGCTCGCGCCCAGAAACGTCACGGTGATGAAGTGATAGATGAGCACCGACCGGACCGTGGCCGTGAAGTGGACGGCGGTGTTGGTGAGTCCGAGAGCCAGATGCCAGCGGGCGATCGCCGCCGCAAGAATCAATCCGTAGAAAACAACCGATCCGGCGAGCCACTCCCAGCGAATGTTTTTGAGGGTGGCAACGAACGCCTGAAGGTCGAGTTGTCGATAGATCAAAACCACCGCCACGCAGGTGATGGCGATGGCAATCAATTGTTTCCACCAGGCAAACCTGGGTGCTTCGGGCGCGTCCACGCCGGAGTTTTTAGCCGAAACAGGACGAATGGAACAGGAGGAAACGGAGCGGGCCGTTAGGGTAGGGCCGCGTCGCTCCGCGCGCGCCGGGCGGCACAACACATTCAAAATCTTGCTGGGAGACCACGGCTCACAATGCCCGTCACGGACCGCACGGAGGTCGAGGTTCGACTTCCCAAGCCGTATCCATGTAGTTGAACAGGGAGCGCCGGTCGCTGGCCGGCAGCGCTCGGCGGCCCGCCGAGCGCTTGCGCCCTCCAAGTTGAGAGAACCATCCGGTGCGCAGGGAAGGACCCGGGATGAAGTCGTCGCCGGGCCGGCGACGACTGCCGGCGGGCCGCCGGCGCTCCCCATCGCAACTGCATGGATCCGGCCAAGGTCCCTGCCACGGAACAGCGTCAACTCGACCTGGAAACTTTTCGCGACGGAGCCGAAAACAAACAATCAAGAATTGAACTGACGGACTCGACGCACTTGACGTCGAACGCTTCCTTACTCATCGACCGGGCTTGTTCCTCCCCTCCGCTATACCCTTTATTGTTGGACGTTCTGAGACTGGGCGCGTTTGCGAACTGCCTCAAGGAGTTCTCTCGCGTCCTCGGACGGAAACAGTCGATAGACTTCAGCATAGTGGCGTTCTGAATCTTGGATGCGTCCTGCCGCCAAGAATACCCTTGCCAATCGTCGGTGGGCTTCAGGATCTAGAGGGGTTCGTTCAATCAGTTTTTGTCCCATCTGTATCGCCGAATCAAAATCGCCTCGACGCGCATTCCGGTCCACTGTGTTCCAATCCATCGAAGAGTCGGACGTGATGTCCGATGTGATGTCTTCGAAAGTAGACTTCAATCGGTTCTCAATTATCACACCAACAAGAATCATCACGGGAATGAACACAGCAATGAAAATGAGTGACCATTTCATCATCTTACGCTGCATGTCAGCCCAGGCTGAAATCTTGCGTAACTCTTCGAGAATGGGATCGCTATGTTGCATGTGTCCAACGTCCAAGCTGACCGACCGGCTGGTCGAATGCACAGGAGACTCGAAACAACCCAGCCGCGTTCGACAGCAAGACGGGCATCCGAACTGAGACGCGGGAAGCCGGTTCGATCCAGCGCCTTGTTGGCCCTTTGTTTTGGAATCAAACATCGTTTCCTGCCTCTATCGTCACTCCACCTCGATCACCCGGTAGAACTGAGCGTCAGCTTGCATCGGTAGATCGACCATGATGTTCGTGGACGTGGCTGGAAGGGCGAAGTTGAGGTTCGACCACGCGGGGGCGTCCAACTGCTCCTTGGACTGAACTTGATACGTCCTGCCGATTTCAGCGGCCCAATTGAGGCGCAGAAATCCAGGTCGTGCGATTTCGGTAGCTGAAACAGGGACGGGCTTCAGGCCCGCGTAGATCGGCACGCCCGGAGTGGACTCATAGGCCCACTCGATGATTCTCCCGCCAGGGGCGAGCAAAAAGTGGTCTAGACGAATCCAGCCGTAGTGGGTCTGCCCGTCAATCGGAAACTCAACTCCGATGTAGGCGTCCAAACCAAAGAATGTGCCGATGCAATGCACACCCGTTGGAAACGCGGCACATGCAGAAATGGCGCTTCGGCCAGCCCAATGTGTTTCTTCCAATGCGAGAGTCGGACCGATGCGAAATCCTGCGTTGAGGGGAGCTACGCGAGCATCTTCGGTCCTGACGATCACCGCTCCTCCAGTTAAGGGATCAAGTCCGAGTTGTTGAAACGCCCATTTGTCAAAAACAAAATCATTCGTACCGTCGCGGTTGAGATCGATTGGGACATCGGTCGATGAATCGACTCCCATCACAATCGGCTCGGCGAGCCGGGTCACGATAACGGCGGAACGGAGAAGGCTGGCGCTCGCAAGGCTGAAAAAGACAGCAATGGCGAGCGCCAGCCCGCAGGCTGGCGCTCGGTGGATCATCGCACCCTGATGATTCGATAGAACTTGTGCGGCGTTCCGCCGGTCAGGACGACCGCCGTCGTCGTGGTCAGCGGGCTGATTTCACCACCCTCGTCACTCCACTGGCTGAAGTCCGTGGTGGATTGAATTTGGTAGTTCGCTCCCACGACCGTCGGCCAGACGATGGTAAACTCGTCCGTCCCGGTTTCGAGGAAGGAAGTGATCTGATGCGTCGGTGCGGCTTGAGCAACGTTGCCATCAATGACGATGGACACCTGCTGCGCCCCGTCCACCAGCGTGCCCTTGTGCGTGACGGTCACTACATACTGACCCGCCGACGGTGCGTTGATGAGCACCTGCTCCACGTTGTCGCGCGTGTTGTCTCCGGTGGTGGCGCCAGCGGCGGGGTTTGCGGGATTCAGCACCCACGGCTGGTGGACCACGCTCGAAGGACTCGTCACCCGCAGGTCAAGGTCGTTGCGCAGCATCAGGGCAGCGGGATCGACCGCGTCAGCGGGCGGGATGCCGGGAGCATCGCTCCAGCAAATCGTGACGCGCAGCGGCTGGGTTCCGTCCGTGGTTACGGGAAAGGCGATTGTGCCGCCACTCGGCATAAACACCTCCTTGATGTGCGGGTGCGAATCGCTCGCGGTGTCCGCCGCGATCAGTTCGGCGGCGATCGCAGAGTTCATCAAACCCCATCCATGCGAGTAATCCGGCCCGACATTGCCCGCCTCGTCCGCCGTGTGGATCGCCACCGCCTTGAGCGTCGAGGCGAGCATCGGATAGTCCTCGGTGTAGGTGGCGTGGTAAAGCTGCCGCAGCAGGTTGAGCGATCCGGTGACGTTGGGTGCTGAAAAGCTCGTCCCTGAGATGATCTGGTAGGCGGTGTCGCTGTCCTCGTCCGTGGTGACGACGTCGATGCCGTTGGCCACGAGATCGGGCTTGATCCTGCCGTCGTCCGTCGGCCCCATGCTGCTGAAGCCCGCGAGATTGACGCTGCCCACTCCGTTCCATCCGCCGATGATGTCGTCCACCGCTCCGACGGTGAGCACGTTCTTGGCGCTGCCCTGCGGACTGACGGTGTCGAAACCGTTGGCTCCGCCGTCAATGTTGCGAGTAACACCTGTGAAGAACTGAAAATCCTGCCCGACCAGTGCCCAGTGATTCACCGGCTGAGTCGCCGGACCATCTCCCTGATCGTTTCCCGAGGAGAAGACGGGAAGATAGGTTTCGCTGTCATACACGATCTGATCAAGCGTGTCGGATACAGTATCAAAGTAGAAACCAAACTTGAAGTCCTCCTGGGCGCTGATCGTCGTCTGTCCAAACCACATCCAACCAAACTGGGCCGAGAGGAACCAGCCTGAGGTTAGTCCGTAAGAATGATTGGAGAGGCGCAGATCGTCATTGAGGACCGCGTCGGGCATCTCCATCAGGTCGTCGTTGAAATCGTAGGCATCAAGGTCCGCCGCGAAAGACATGCCACGCGCGGCGTTCGGGACGATCTGCCCGCCGACGTTCAGCGTGTTGATCCCGGCTGACATGAGCGTGCCCGCCGTGGCAGTGGCATGGAAATCAAACAGCGTCGCCCCGTCCTGCTGCAAAACACGCGAGGTGAACTCGAGGTGCGTGTCACGCACGGCGTCCTGGTCCCACAAGCCGATGACCGTGTTCGCCCCGTTCAAATCGAAGCCGGTTGCTCCGTTGGGCCAGACCTCGTCGGTGGAGATGGTGTCCGCCGCGTTGATGTTGTGCGGCGCGTAGTAGAGCGGGCTGCCGTTCCGCTCGCCGATGAGGACGGCGTCGCTGCCGGAATCGAGGCGTATCCTGTCCTGCCAGCCCTTCTCCCGTTTCAATTGATCAAGCCGCGCCTTCTTGTCGGCCAAATCCCGCTTCTGCTGCGCTACTCGTTCAGCGAGCCGCTGGCGCTTGGCCGCGGCTTCCGCCGCCGCTCTCGGATCAATCCGCGCGGCAAGTTCTTCTGCTGCCTGTCTTGCGGCGCGGGCGGCGGCTTGTTCGGGGGTGTCGGGGATTACTGTGTCGTCCACGACAAAGATGCCCGGTTCAATTTCCGCCACTTCGAGATCCGGATACGGATTTACCGGGAATGGCGGAAGGTGAGAATCCTTCAGCAGGTAGTATGTGCCGGGCACCGGTGGCGGGGCCTGCTGCGCGGAAGCGATGCCGGCGAGAGCCAGCGTCATGATTGCGGTTGCGATTGCTGTGGTCGTGTTCCTTGGTGTTTTCATTTTATGTGCTTCGATTTGCTGTGCGTGTTCGACTGACCCGCGACGTTCACGGGCCAACGCCGAGTCTAGGCACGCCGAAAAGGATGCCCGAATTTAATCACACGGATGGACGGCGTTGCCTACGACGCTTGGTTCTCCGATCCTTTGAAATTATGAACCACGTTGAAACACCAAGAACAAACCGAGCAGCCTACTATATGGGTCGGACGGGAGATGATAAAGACGCCCATAGATGGTGCGACCTACTTAACGAATCACGGGCTATTGAGACAGACCTAATTCGCGCACTCGATGTGCTATCAATGATAGCCAATTACGACCCCGAAACCATGAGCGGTTACGAATGTAGGGACATTGCCCGCGAGGCGCTATCTTTGGAGAACAGTATGATTCGGCCAAACTCAGGCCATCCGATGCCGGGGAGCGGTGTCTTTTTGGGTTTCGCACGATGGGATGAAAGGTAGCGGTTTGCGCCGACCGGGCAAGTCTTTGGTTTCATCCGCGTACGATTCGAATCGAGGTAAGAGTCTGTTTGAAAATGCCGGAGCGCGGCTGTGTCGTCCTCGACCAGCCGCAGCGGGCCACAGATTTCATCGGCTTTTGGATTGGCGGGGCTTGCTGCGGCTGGTCTGCGACACAGCCGCGCTCCGGCGAACCAAGTCCCGTCAGGGCCTGTCTGAAAATGTAGCGTCAGGCAGGCTCTCAGGGACGGAAGAATGGTTCCGGTGGAGCTGCCGTCCCTGGCGGAACTTTGCCCGTTTTCCCTGCATGTTTCCCAACACTGAAGTGCCGGGCTATTCTCGGGGCAGGCGTTTCGGCGGCGGCATTTTGTCAACCAACCGGATCGGCACGGTTCGTTTATTCACCGGCAGCCGAGACGAATTCCTTCGCGTTGAACAGAAACAATTCCCGGGATTCAGCGATCGCCAGCAGGCCGTCCTTGTCGAACGCACAACCCTCAATCTGGCCCACCTTTATCTTGGTATGAAACGCCTCGGGCTTGATGGCGCTTTCCACTCCGTCCGGGAGGTCAATGACGTAAGCCCCGTCTGTCGCCACCAGTCCCAGTTTCTTTCCATCGCGCGAAAGATCCGCTCCGGTCACCGGCGCTTTCACCTCAAGTTTTCCGATCTCAGTCAGCTCGACCTGTTGCCGGACCGCACTCAAGGGCCAACGGTAGAGATGTGCTTTCTCGTCCTTGGACGTTTTCGAAATCACGTAACCAAAATCTTTCCAGATGAAAACTCCCTCCGCGTCAAAACCCTTCTTGGGAAATCCAAGCGACCACCAGGCCTCCACCGTCAACGCACGCTCTGTGCGGGTCGGATCCGGTTCGGCAAATCGATACACAGTCAACCGGGGACGCACCAATAGGTTGTTTCCGATATCGGCGACGTAGAGCCGGTTCTCCGCGTCGAGGGCGATGTCTTCGAAATCCCAGATGAACACGCCGTTCACCTCGAACTCCGCCAGCTTCTCGCCCTCCCGATTGATCGCGAACAAACGCCGGTCGGTCCCGTCATTGTGCGTCCAAAGCACACCCGGAAACTGTCGGCTTACCACCAGCCCGGAGCATTCCTTGAAATCGTCCTTTGGCATCTCGGCCAGCTGCACGACATCCGTTTCGATCTGGATGGGAAACTTCGGGTTCTTCTTGGCCATGAGCGCATGCGGTAGAAGCAGAAGGATTCCCAAGGCGCACAGCCGCGCCGGCGAACGCAGGGGAAAACTTTTTTGAAAGGACATCTGAATGAACTTCACGTCGTCGGTGACCAGGGCTCCGGATTGGCGGGTGTCCATTTTTACCGTCGTCACGCGATCAACCCGTTCACCACATTCCCTGCGATCCCGGTCAACCGGGCGTCCAGTCCCTGAAACTTCACGCTCAGGCGGGTGTGCTCAATGCCGAGCAGGCGAAGCATCGTGGCGTGCAGATCGTGCACTTCGAGCGGGCTGTCCACCGCAGAGTAACCGAGTTCGTCGGTCGCGCCGTAAACGATGCCCGGTTTGGAGCCGCCGCCAGCCATCCACACGCTGAACCCGGCATTGTGATGATCGCGACCGTCCCCGCCCTGGCTCATCGGCGTGCGCCCAAATTCACCGGCCCAGACGACGAGCGTGTCGTCCAACATGCCGCGTTCCTTGAGATCGGTGATCAGCGCCATGCAGGCGCGGTCCACTTCCAACGCCTTCAACCGGACACCTTCCTTCACGCCGCCGTGATGATCCCAGTCCTTGTGATAGAGTTGCACAAAGCGCACGCCGCGCTCGGCAAGCCGCCGCGCCAGCAGACAATTGGAAGCGAACGAACCGTCGCCCGGTTCACAACCGTACAGGTCGGTAACGCTCTTCGGTTCCTTGCTCGAATCCATCAGTTCCGGAACACTCGCCTGCATGCGAAACGCCATTTCGTATTGCGCAATGCGCGTGGCGATCTCCGGATCATCGACCACGGAGTCGTGCCGTAGGTTCAGTTGATTGATCGCGTCCACCATGTCGCGCTGGCGATCGCGGTTGATGCCGGGAGGAGAACCGAGATAAAGCACCGCGTCTCCTTTGCCCCGGAAGTTCACGCCCTGGTAACGGCTGGGCAAAAAGCCGGGAGCCCATTGCCGCGCGGCGATCGGCTGATTCTGTCCGCCCTTGCCCAGCGACGTCATCACCACAAACCCCGGCAGGTCTTCCGCATCGGTGCCAAGTCCGTAGGTCACCCACGCGCCCATGCTCGGTCGGCCCGCGATCTGCGAGCCGGTGTTGATGAACATGTGTGCGGGATCGTGATTGATCGCCTCGGTGGTCATCGAGCGGATCAGGCAGATGTCGTCGATCACCGAACCGATCTGCGGAAACAATTCGCAAATCTCCGTTCCAGATTTGCCGTACCGCTGGAACCCGTGCTGCGGTCCGAAGCACATCAGTTTCTGTCCCTGCAACTGCGCGACTTGTTTACCCTTGGTAAAGCTCTCCGGCATCGGCTGGCCGTGCAGTTTCCCAAGCTGCGGTTTGGGATCGAACGTCTCCAGATGCGAAGGGCCACCCGCCATCGTCAGCCAGATCACGCGCTTTGCTTTCGCGGGAAAGTGAAGTGGATTGACCACACCGGTGCCCGCCGGAGCCGACTTGCCGGCGGTGGTAGCTGCTTTCAACAAAGATGGATTGAGCAACGACGCGAGGGCTACAGAGCCAAGCCCGCGGGCTGACCGGCCAAAAAACGTACGACGGGATTGTTGTCGGGCGGCGAGCTGATGAAGTTCAGAGTGGAAGTTCATTATGGAATTGGATCGGTTGAATTGCGAAAGTTCAGGTAAGGATGTCCTTGATAACATTTGCTTGTTCAACACCGGTCAGGCGCCAGTCCAGGCCCTGGAATTTCTCGGTGAACCGGGTGTGGTCGATGCCGAGTTGGTGCAGCATCGTTGCGTGCAGATCGTGGACAGTCACGACGTTCTCGACCGCGTGGTAACCAAGATCGTCGGTCGCTCCATAACTGATGCCGGGCTTGACGCCGCCACCCGCCAGCCAGATGGAAAAGCCCTTGTTGTGATGATCACGGCCGGCAGATCCCTTGTTCGTTTGCGACATCGGCGTCCGGCCAAATTCACCAGCCCAGACCACGAGCGTTTCGTCCAGCAGGCCACGTTGTTTCAGGTCACGTATCAGCGCACCGCACGCCTGATCAGTTTCACGGGCCTTGAGCGGCAACTCCTCGCGCAACTGGCTGTGATGATCCCAGTCGCGATGGTAAAGCTGGATGAACCGCACACCGCGCTCGGCCAGTCGGCGTGCCAGCAGGCAGTTTGACGCGAACGAACCATCGCCAGGCGTGCAGCCGTAAAGATCACGGATGCTCTGCGGTTCGTTCTGGGTGTCCATCAACTCCGGGACGCTGGCCTGCATTTGAAACGCCATTTCATATTGAGCAATGCGCGCGGAAATTTCCGGGTCGCCCACCACTGAGTCGCGTTCAGCATTCAACAATCCTAGCGTCCGGATGGCATCGCCCTGACGTTCGCGCGAAATGCCGGGAGGGTTGGCAAGGTAATGGACCGGATCGCCTTTGCCACGAAACTGCACCCCTTGGAAACGTCCCGGAAGAAATCCCGCCGACCATTGCCGGGCCGCAATCGGCTGTGGCGAACGGCCCTCGCCCCGTGAAACGAGCACCACGAATCCAGGCAGATTCTCCGATTCGCTGCCTAGGCCATAAGTGGCCCATGAACCCATGCTCGGCCGACCGACAATTTGCGAACCGGTGTTCATGAACGTGTGCGCCGGGTCGTGGTTGATCGCCTCCGTGGTCATCGACCGAACGATACAGATCTCATCTGCGACCGAGCCCACACCGGGAAACAGCCCCGTGATGTGTGCGCCACATTTGCCGTAACGCTGAAACTCCGTCTGCGGACCGAAGCAAACCAGCTTCTGCCCTTGCAGCTGGGCGACCTGCTGGCCGGCCGTCAGGCTGTCCGGCATCGGATGCCCGTTCATTTCGGCAAGCTTTGGTTTGTAATCAAACAGCTCCAGGTGCGACGGGCCGCCGGCCATCGTCAGCCAGATCACCCGCTTCGCCCGCGCCGGGAAATGAAGCGGCTTGATCACACCAGTCCATTTTTGAGCTGCGTTGGGCGCGTTGCCCGCTCCGAACATTTGACGTGGATTCGACAAGCTCGCCAATGCGGCGAGACCCAGCCCTTGCGCGGACCGGCCGAGGAAGGCGCGGCGGTTGAGCGCGAACGATGGATCAAAAGGTTTCATTTAATGACAAAGGACAAAGGAACATCCAATTCAGCATTTTCTAAAAATTGCACACAGAATGAGATGGAGCTCGCTGACTTCTTTCCAAAGCTGCCGGGCATCAATTCTCAACGATTCCTGCGCAGTGCCAGTCATTCGGAGCCAGAACTTGCGCTCCTTGGCTTCCTGACAAAAAATTCCGATCTTGTGCTTAAAGTCCTTCTTTGAAACCGCGTCATCGGCTTCGCAATAGTTCGCACCGATGCTGGTGCCCGATCCAACCAGCTGGCCGATCAATCGGTCATTGCCCGGGCCGCGTGGAATCCTTTTGGAAAACCGAATGATCGCCTCTCCAAACGTCGCCGTCCGTTCCAGCAGGTCATAGACTTTGTCCGGCTTCGGTTTTTCCGATGCTTCGCAGAGCGCCCAGTCACCGCCACTCCCGCCGTTTAGTTGCACGGAATAATCAACGGATCTCCCCGGCGAACATTCAGCATCGCCATCAATTTGCACCTTGGCCTTTCGAAGTTCCTTGGTCCTTTGTTCTTGGTCCTTTGACATTCTCACGACCTCGTTATGGTTTCATGAAGATTCAAAATCACGCGGGCAACACTTGTCCACGTGGCGAGTTCGGCGGCGTCGACGTTCTCCGGGACTGGCTTCAAGCCAACCTTTAAAAGTGCTTCCGCAGAACCGCGATCAGCGGTGTATTCGGCAGAGTGTTTTTCCACCAGTGCTCGCAGGGTGTTCAGTTCGGTTTTGTCTGGTTGCCGCATGAGCGCCTGCTGCCAGGCCCAGCGGATCCGGTCATCGGAACTGACACCGCCTTCCGTCACGATGCGCTCGGCGAACACTCGTGCCGCCTCCACATAAGTTGGGTCGTTCAGAAGCACCAACGCCTGTTGCGGGATGTTCGATCGCGATCGCTCGGCGGCGCATTCCTCGCGGGTCGGCGCGTCGAACGCCAGCATGCTCGGATGCACGTAGCTGCGCTGCCACCAGGTATAAAGGCCCCGACGATACTCGTTTTCGTCTGTATCCGCCTGATAGGTGCGCTGCGGGAAATTCAGGTTCTCCCAATAGCCCGCCGGTTGATACGGCTTGGCGCTCGGGCCGCCGATTTTTGGATTCAACATGCCGGCAATCGTTAGGGCATTGTCGCGCACGAGTTCGGCATCAATCCGCCAACGGCTCTGGCGAGCAAGGTCTCGATTCTCCGGATCAAGCGTGAGCTGTTCCGGCGAAGCGACTGAGGTCTGGCGATACGTCTGACTGTTCACCATCAGGCGGACCATATGTTTGACATCCCAACCGCTCTCACGGAATTCGCACGCCAGCCAGTCGAGCAGTTCAGGATCGACCGGTGGTTCCCCTTGCGTGCCGAGGTCATCAAGCATCTTCGAAAGACCGATGCCGAAAAACTGTTTCCAGAGGCGGTTCACGGTCACGCGGGCGGTCAACGGATTCTGCGGCGACACCAGCCACTCTGCGAGGTCGAGACGCGTCAACTGGCGGTCTTCGGGAATGGGATAGGTTTCGGTGAGGAATCCCGGCAACGCGGGTTTCATGACATCACCGGTCTCATTCATCCAGTTGCCGCGCGGCAGCAAACGCACCGTGCGCGGTTCGTCCGACACGACGGATACCAGACAGCGTGGAATGCTCGCTTCGTAATCTGCATGCGCCTTTTTCGCATCGGCCAGTTGCTGTCGCAGTCCGGCCAGCTGCGGAGTAATCTGCTTGTAGTAAGCGAGTAGGTTGCTTGCGGCCTCGGCGCTCGGCGCGTCACGACCGGTCAGAAGTCCGATGATCTCCTCCGGCAAAGGTTCAGGGAGGGCGGCGTCTGCGGCGGCAGAGTCGTCCGTCGCAGCGATTCGGAAATGCCCGAGCGTGTGGTTGCCACCGCCGTTGTTCTGCTTGAGCGCAATGACCAGCTCTTCGCCGTCCGCGAGCGAAAGAGGGCCCGCCAGTTGCAGAACAATATGATGCCGCTTGTTGGCCTCGGGCAAAATTGCCCAACCGAAATTGTCACCCTTCGTGTCGCGGTCGATCGCTGCCGCCGCCGTCCAGGCCTGGTAAGGATTCTTGTCGATCACCAGCGTTTGCTCGAAACCAGCGCGGGCACTGGAGAATTCAATGGTTCGATTCGTTCCGTCCTTCCGTTCGATTGTCGCCACGACCTCGCTCAGGACAAAGTTGCCATTGCCCGCGCGGCCAGGACCTTTGGAAGGAAGCGAATCGTCCGGCAGTGCTTCAATACGGATCGCACGTGAATCCTTGGGCAGTTCACTGAGACGCAACGTGTAGGTGTCCTTGTCCGGTTTCTTGCCCGAAACGAGAATGGAGGCATCCTCCTTGAGTTCCAGTTTCGCGCCGCCGGCTGATTCAGATTGGGTCGGGCGCAGGGCCGTCCAATCCTTGTCGCGGGCGAGGGCTTCGCGTTGGATGCGTTTCCAGTTTGCGAACGGTCCGGATAATTCTGGGTGAGCCGAATCGTAGTCGGCCTGCAGGCGTTTCGTTTCCGCGTCCCTTTTTGCCAGATCGGTAGCTTGTTCGTCATTCGGCACCAGCATGCCGTCTTCGCGCTTGCCGATGATCGGCTCCTCAATGTCGGCGAAAAACGCGCCGAGCGCGTAGAAGTCCCGCTGTTTGATGGGATCAAATTTGTGGTCGTGGCATTGGGCACAACCGACGGTTTGCCCGAGCCAGACGGCAGACACCGCGCGCACGCGATCCGTCAACATGCGCGCCTCGTAATCTTTCGGCTGCGCGCCGCCTTCCTCGGTCGTGAGCAGCAGTCGGTTGAAGGCGGAAGCCACCTTCGTTTCCTGCGTGGGATTGGGCAACAGATCACCCGCCAATTGCTCGCGCGTGAACTGGTCGAACGGTTTGTTGTCGTTGAACGCGTTGATGACGTAATCGCGATACGGCCAGATGTTGCGCGGGGTGTCGGAGTGATAACCAATGGTGTCCGCAAACCGAACCACGTCCAGCCAGCCGATCGCCATGCGCTCACCAAATTGCGGCGAGGCCATGAGCTCATCGACAAGTTTGGCGTAGGCGTCCTTCGACCGGTCATTCTCGAAGGCTGTCACCTGCTCCGGTGCCGGCGGAATTCCAACCAGATCAAAATGCAGTCGACGATCGAGCGTGCGACGATCGGCTTCAGGAGAAGGTTTCAAGCCGAGCTCCGTCAGTCGCTTTCCGACGAGGTAATCGATCCCATTTTCGCCAGCCGGAATTTCCGTTTTTACCGGTGGTTCGTAGGCCCAGTGTTTTTGGTAGTCCGCCCCTCCGGCGATCCAGCGTTTCAGCAGTTCCTTCTGTTCGGCGGTGAGAGACTTGTGCGCCTTCGGCGGCGGCATGATGTCGTCTTCATCATCGGTGAAGATCCGGTAGACCAGTTCGCTCTCGGCGGGGTTGCCCGGCACAAAGGCCTTCTTCGCCAGCGCCTCCTCGCGGATGTCCAGCCGCATCTTGGCCTCACGATGACTCGCATCCGGTCCATGGCAGTAAAAGCACTTGTCTGAAAGGATGGGCCGGATGTCGCGGTTGAACTGGATCTCCTCCACCGGCACATCGGCGGCAATTGTGGACGAGATGGCGCCCGCTCCCAGTATCAGGCCGGACAGAGCAATCGCAGAGAAGCGCTGTGGTAACATTGGGTGCATTTTATTGATTAAACCTGAAAAGGAAAACGGAAACCACAGATTGCGCAGATCCACACAGATGAACAGCCATTTGCATAAACGGGGTGTCACACCCGGCGGGTGAATCGCTTCGCAGTTACATGCCGTTCTTGATCCGTGTTTTCCGTGCATTCCGTGGTTCTCATCTCCGGATTTTAGTTAAACGGTTGAAGGCAACCTTGCGTTGGACGGGCGGAATTTTCTTTTGTTCGATCTGGAATACCATTTCCCACGCACTGAAAAGATCGGGTAGGATACCAGCATGAAAAGCTCACCTGCCGTCTTCGCAGCATTTCTCAAGTGCCTGACCAAATCCTGGCTCCGATTCACCGCCGAACCAACGTCCGGCAACGAATACGCCGAATGGGTGCAAACCGAAAATGAATCCTATCGCGCTGAATCCGCCAGGCAAATGAGGGCCGCCGCGCCGACCGACGATTGCGCCCCACCAACTGGTAGCAGCCGAGGTGACGAAGCTCAAACTACTCTTTCCAAAAACGTTCAGAGCCTCCTCACGTCGGCTGCTACGAATTGGGGTACTTCGCAGCGACCCATTTTTTCAGCACCGCCAGATCACGGCGGCAATTTTCCAACAGCACCTTGCCCTCGCCATGGTCGTATTCGTGATGCTGGTTCAGGACGCCGGAATAACCACTCGCGAGCAGGTCCTTGAAAAACCGTTTGTTCACCATGCCGTCGCCGAGCGGACACCATTTCGCCTTCCATTCGTCGCCGTTCTTTTCCCAATAGAAATCTTTGACGTAAACAGCCGCAAAACGGTCGCGCATCAATCGCCAGTTCAGATCCCACGCGTAGCCGCCTTCCAACGTCGCGTGACCGATGTCGAAACAGAGGCCCATGTCCGCCGGGTCGAGGTCACGGATGATCTCGTGGATGTCCCAGACCGGTGCGCCGACGTACTTTGCGCCGGAGTGGTTTTGCATCGCACCTTGAATTCCCAGTTCGCGGTTCAGTGCCGCCAGGTCTTTGAGCTGTGATTTGATGTTGGCAAACTGCGGTGCAATGGGTTGCTTGAGATCGTAATGGAATGTGCCCAGCCGGTATTGCTTGATGCCCAGTTTCTCCGCGGTTCGCAGCACTTTTTCGCCGACCGGGTCAACGCTCATCACGTCGGTGGTAACGATGAAGATTCGTTTGCCGCGCTGATGCAGTGCGGCCTGCATTTTTGGAAGATCCTCCTCCACACGTGCGGGTTCAATATGGGAGCTGCTCGAACGAACGGGCAGTTCCACCCCGTCCCAGCCGACCTGTTCGACAAACTTGGCGGTCTCTTCAAATCCAAGATCGCGGAACGGTTTGGTGAATGCGGAGTAGCGAATGTCGCCTGCCGCCGGTTCGGCTGAAACGTTCGCGGACGCGGTGGCAGTCAGTGCCGCGGCGGCGCTCGTGGTCTTGATGAAGGTTCGTCGGGTCATGATGGATTGTCCGTGAGCGTACCGCGAACTACCGTTGGCCGGTTTGGTTCCCCGAATCCGCCATCCGGAGGGCGGGCTTCACTGCCGGGCCTATCGGGCGAACGGTGAGGGAGGAATCCGGTCGAGGATTTTCCGCGCGTCCCGGTGCGTGTTGACGGCGCGGTCCAGTTCGATGATCACCCATTGTTCCGGGAAGGAATAGGATTCGCCCGGCTTCAATGTGACTTCCGGGCTGAGCGTTTGGATTTCGGCGAACGTTTCGTTGAAAAACACCTCGGCCGTACAACCGCCGTCCGAGTAATTTCCACCGGGTGTATGGGGAAAATATTTTACGAACAAGAGTCGTCCGCGCGCATACGCGATCCATCCGGCGGTGCTGTCGACGCCGATCTTCTTCTCCGGTCCCTGACAATGGATGATCACATGGTTCTTCATTACTTCGACTTCGCGCGGGGCTTCCATGTTGCCGTCGTAGTGCCATTCATTGTCCTGATCACTCACGCGCATGGCCCAGCCGTTCTCGAACTGGCTGCGGCGGTTCACCGGGATGATGGCAAAACCGCCGCTCAGGCAGAGCGTGCGATCCCAGAGGCAGTAGCTGACGTCCTTGTCCGAAATGTTCTTCATGGACTGCACGATGCCGAGATCGCCGTTGTCGGGGTCCATCGTGAATTCCTTGGTCAGCTCGATGCCGGTGTTCTGGTCGGGCTTGCTGGTGACGCGCGCGGAATACGGCCCCGGGATGAACCAGGAATAAACGCCCCTCCACAGTTCGTCGTGAACGGGGATGCCGCGAAGTTCGGGCCCGATGTCCAGCTGATAACCGCCGAAGGACCATTGGTCGTTGGGATCGGTCAGGACGCGACCGGCCGTGTCGTTTTTTTCGTAGATGACGTTGTCGTAGTTCAACGCGTAACGCATGACCCGGCCGCCGGCTGCGGGGGTGATCGCTGCGACGACTTCGCCTGAGTCCAGCGTGATGCTGCTCTGCCAGCCGGTGTATTCCCGGACTTCGACGCCTTTAGGGTACGCTGAATTGGTCTGCGCGAGAGCGCTGGCGGTCGCGAGGGACAAAACGGTGAGATAAATCAACGAACGTTGGAACATGGTCAGAATTCTATCGAGTGCCCCCGCGTTCGACCAGTTTGATTTGTCTGGTTGTAACCTCCAAACATTCAAGGACGTCTGTGGGTGGAGAGGTACGTTGATGATGCGGTTACGACCGATATTCGCCGATCCCGTTCGTTCGGATCGAGCTGCGAAAATCGGCACTAAAATGCTGATAGTGGTTGTAACCAGATTGATCTTATTGGTTTATTGCTCAAACTATCAAGTTGGTGCTTTGGCTCTCTCCCCGTCCTCGAAAATCGCTGACGAACTGGCGACTTCCGGTGAATCACTTCTGGAATCTTCCAACCAGATGCCTCTCAGCATCAATCGCATTTTTATCGAGCCCCCGCACGGGAGTCACCCATGGTCGGATAATCTTCCAGACAGGGTTTGGTATTTTCCCGGATTCGATTCCGATTCTTTTCTGAAGCTGCTGGTTTCGGCCGGTATGGATGAAGAACGAGCCAATCGCATGTTTTCAACGTGGGCCGCGCATTCATTGAACGGCGGAATTCAAGCGACACCGCTCGATGAAGATGTGCTCGCGTTCAGTCAGCTCGAACGTGCCACCATTTACAAGGTGCTCGCGAAGTCAGCCGAAAATCCATTTCATCAGTGGCCGTTTGTCGTTCCGGAAGGCAACCTGGCGAACTGGTTCAACTCGAGCGGGTTGTCACGGAAAACCCGAGATCTCATCGTTCGATTGGCTTATCCACTGAATGGATCTCTGTGCTTCTCGGATCCGCAATTCCTTAACGAGATTCCTGACCTGACTGAACGAGACCGGGTCTTTGCCGTCATCAGCCGTTCACTGGCCAACTTGGTATATCTTCGAGTTTCCCCGGAATCCAGGGAACCTCACCACAGGATGACGATGTATTGGGGGGTGCGCGACCGCGAATCTTCCGTGGAACCGATCATCAGCGGTGTCGCAAGCCAGCCGGGAGGGGGGATTCTCGACGTGCTACAACTCCTGCCTCCGCTGCCGAGGAAGTTACTCAACACCTTTCCGGTGGCGAGCACGGGAACGAAGGGAATCCGGCGCGATTGCTTCTGGACTACCATGAACTTTTTCAATGAGGTGCCGGACGATGGTTTCAAGGACGTTGATTACACGATGGCTCACGTTCGCCAGAAATATGAACCCACAAAAAACGACCTCCGCTACGGTGACATCGTGTTCCTCGTGAATCCGAATGGGACTGTCTTCCACGCGGCCACCTATCTCGCGAATGGGCTTGTGTTCACCAAAAACGGAGCTGCGGACCATCATCCCTGGGTCATCATGAGTATTGACGACATGATCGAAAACTACGCGACTCAAAAACCTGCCCAGGTGGTTGGTTTTCGATTGAAGAACAGTTGAACGTTGCCGCAGTCAAATGCCCAGATTCGACAGGGTGGAGGCGATCCGATTGACGACCGCCGTTAGTTTCGGATGCGCGGCTTCAAATCCTGTCACCGAAGATTGCAGGTCATCGATCGCAGTCTTGGTGGCGTCGGGCTGCTGATCGGGGCGCGTGGCCTCGAGCGCCGAGACTTTGGCAAAAGCGGCAATGCTGTCGGCCCGGTCTGGATCGACTTCGCGCAAGCCGGAGATTTCCGTTCGCAACTGGGCAATCAAGTCCTGCAATTCCGCGCGTTTGTCCGGGGAAAGGTTGGAAGCCTCCCGGAGTTGCTGCTGAATCTTTGCGATCGTGTCGTCAATCATGTCGCGAGTCTAACGGGATTCTTTGGAGGACGCCACGCCAGATTCAATTTTGTCGGGCTAAAATTTCACGAAATGATTGTTGGTTTTCGTGGACTGCGTTAGGGTGGGCACATGGCTTCTCCGTTTCCCGAAAACTTGGAAATAGAATTCCCGACCGAATGCCACTTCAAGGTGATCGCGTATGATCTGGAGGGCGTTCACCTGAGCCTGAATAAATGCCTCGTCAACCTGGATTTGCCGAATCACGCGTTTCAACCATCGAATAAATCGAAGAATGGAAAATACATCAGCTATGAGACTTCGATTGTCGTCGAGAGCCACGGGCGCATGACCGAGATTGACACAGCCATTCGTGCGGTCGAGGGCGTCAAAATGGTGTTGTGATGACTCCCAACGCCGCAGAAGTAGCGTCGGCAGTCATGCTATTGGTCGCCGGTAATGGTGCGGAAATAAAGGGCATCCTCGGCTGAAGGCGCAAAAATCGCCGGGCTCGATTTCCCGGTGTCATTCCACGGCCCGGATACGGACAACGCCGATTGAAGTCGCGAGCCCCCGTTCCAGATGATCGCGACGCTTCCGTCCACGAAAGAGGCATTGAGAACGGTATCGACCGGCGCGGCGGGAACAATCCCCACGAGCGCCGCGGTCACCGGCATCTCGGGAAAGAACCCACCGGAACCGCCCGAGGACTGGGGCACCACGCCGGTTCCCATGATAAACGCCAGTTTCTGAGCATTCTTCGCCTGGGCAATCGGAATCAATACGTCGTCCACATACGTGTTGCCAGTTCCCGTGGCGAACTCCGAGGCATCGATGACATACGCCTCACCGGTCAGATCAAAGCTGACTGAATTTGCAGTCCCACCAGCGAGGTTGGCGACGAAATCGACATTCTGCGTAAATGATTTTGACGTGGTGTTGTAGGTGCCCGAATTGACCGCGGTGATCGATGCTGTGTACGCGCCATGAAATGGAAAGGGCTCGGTGCCGGACACGTTCCAGTTGAGGAGAACCGGTGCATTTCCGTTGGCCGCGGCATTCAGATCCACCGTGAACGTTCCACTCAGGAAGGTTGCCGCGTTTCGTGCGGGAGGCAGCAATGTTGTTTCCTCCCCGCCTCCGGAAAACTGAAATGCATTATAGCTGAACGAGCCCGCGCCGTTGGCGGCAGATTGATTCAACGGGGAGGGCGTCGAACTGACCACGTCATCCGCGCTGCCCACCTGACCGTCTGGTCCCGGCCAGTGATCGACTCCGGAAACATCCGAGATGATTTCAAATTCCTGGGGGTTCGTTTGTGCCGAAACACCTGTGGCACCTACCAAAGTGAGGAGGAGAATAATTTTTTTCATGGCTCAGCGGTGGGGATTCTTCATCAACAGAGGAGTGTAACTGCCAGAATCTCAGTACCAAGAAAAAATGACGACGATATCAGGTGAGCCTGTGATTTGGCGTGCTCATTCGTCGCATTCAACGGCGCGCCCATTCCTCACACCCCATCCGAGTTTGCTCAACAGGTTGATGACGCAGGGAAGCAAAGCGAGAGCAGCCACCAGGCACGCGATGACACCGATCGACATGACCTGACCCAGGCTGGCGATGCCCTGGTGCCGGGCCAGCATGAGGCTGCCGAACCCGGCCATGGTCGTTAGTGCGGAGACCAGAACCGCCTTGCCCGTGCTTTTGGCCAGCATGCTCGGGCACCGTTCCTCCGCGAAACGGTTGAGGATGTGGATGCCGTTGGTGACGCCGATGCCGACGAGCAGGGGGACGGTCATGATGTTCACCGGATTGAATGAAATGCCGAGCGCTCCCATCAATCCGATCAACCAGATCGTTCCCATCCCGACTGGAATGAGCGCGAGCAGGACGGAAACGAGCGACCGGAAATGCAGCCAGACGATCACGATCATGATCCCGATTGCGTAGATCACCGTCAGGCGGTAGCCCGTGCTGAGCAGTCCCACGTACTCATACAGCAGCACGGGTGTGCCGGTGACCTGCGGCGCGAGCGAACGCAACTCCCTCACGAATTCCTCCTGGTTTTCCCGCTCCCAGACATTTTTCTTCGGGTAGACGCGCAGGAGGTGGCGGCCAGTCTTGCCGATGAACCGGTTTCGCAGGCTCAGTGGAAGGTCGTCCACCTTTAGCGGCTCGTGGTCGTTTTGATTGCGGATGATTCCGAGCGTCCCGTGCAGGTCATCGAACAGCGCCTGTTGATAGAGGGTGAGCCGGCTGGCGACCGTGTTCGTGCCGCTGCGCCATTTACTCTCCAGAATGCCGCTGATCGTCTGCTCGATCTGGTGCAGCTGCTCGTACATCGGCAGATCATCGCGCCGCCGCATCTCACCGGCCGCCAGTCCGAGGTAGCTCTGAAGCGTCGTGAGCGTTTCGCTGAGCTCGTCGAAGTTGATTGGGCCGCGGTCTACGGCCGGCAGTTCAACCGTGGCGATCTCATTCTTGATCCGGCGGATGGATTCCAGTTTGCGCGTCTGGTCGGCGACCAGGTAACGGGTCATTGAATCCACACTGGCGACCGATGGAAGTTCAAGTAGTCGGGCCTCCATGTCCGCCGCCTCGGCCAGCGTCGCGACGTCCACCGAGGCGAACGCGACGGATTTGTCTGCCGTCCTCATCAGCTTGTCCGCCAGTTCCACGGATTCGAGCCCCTCCGACTGGAGTTTGAGCGGGTTGTATTCGAAATGAATCTTGGACGCCTGCGTCGCCGCCAGTGCGGTCAACAGGGCGCAGACCAGCACGGTGAGGCCCGGCCGGCGCAACCAGCTCTGTTCGACGCGTTCCCGGCGGGTTGATCTGCCGGAGGGCCCATTCTGATGATCTATCTCGTTCTGCCGGCCACGGATCAGCCAGAGCGGGAGCAGCGTCATCATCGGAATCAGGCACACCAGAAGGCCTCCGCCGGCGATGACGCCCATCTCGCGGATGCCTTTGAAGTCGGTGAACGTCATCGCGAAAAACGCGGCCGACGTCGCCAACACGCTGGTCAGAATGCCTGATCCGGTGAAGATCAGCGCCTTGCGAAGCGCGATTTTTCCCGGTCGCCCGTCCCGCAGGTCCTCTTCATAACGCGTGATCAGATGCACCCCGGAATCGATGGAAAGGCCGATCAGAATCGGGGCAAAGGTGATCGACAGAATGTTCAGATGGCCCACGGTAAGAACGGCGAGGCCGATGGCAAACCCCATGCCCACGATCAGACAGGCGGTGGCTTTCAGCGGCCGACCGGTTTCCCGGTACGCAAAAATGAAAATGAAGGTGCAGAGGACCAGCGCGACGATCGCCGCTTTGGTGATGTCGCTGCTCACCTGGCTCCGCTCGTCCACATGAAGTACCGGCAGCCCGGTTAGGCCGACGTTGTTTCCGGGGACCTCCGCCTGGGTCTGTTTCAGGAGTGCTCGCAGACGGGGGACCGCGTCGGGAATCGCCCGGTGATTGAGCGCCTGAACGGTCAGCATGTAGAACCGCCCTTCCGCCAGGGAGAGATACTGCCGGCCGGATTGCCGGTCGCCGCTGAACAACGCGGTCACTCCCGGCGAGGTCGGCACCCCCGTGTGCTGGACGGCATAAAGCGCCTGTTCGAGAATGCGGTCGAGCGCTGGCAACGAGCGGATCAACTGGCTGGTGTCCGCCTCCTTGTTCGTGACTGTGGAACGAAATTTCTCATTCAACACGCCCAGCAATGAATTGAGATTGGTGGCCACCTCGAGCGGCTCCAACAGTGCCTTGTAATCGCGCAGATTTTGAGCGACGACGTTCAGGTTTTCCTCCGGCAGGAACAGCATCGATTTTGGCCCGAGTGTGCTCAGATCGAACTTGTAAAAAACGTTGGTGAAGAACTCCGGCTCCGCGAGAATCTTTGCCGCCAGCCGTTCGACGAAGCGGCGGTTGATTCGAGGATCGCCGCTTTCGACCACGACAATCAACTCGTCCTTCGCGGGGAACTCGGTTTTGAAACGGACATCGTTGCGGTAATACTCCAGATCTTCGCCCACCAGATCCGTGATGTCCGTCCGCAAGTCCAGCTGCGTGGCCAGCCCGATCGACAGGACCAGCAGGACCATCTGCACACCCAGAAAAATGCGCGGGTAACGAATCAGCAGGTCGAGAAGACGATGCAGAAATCGTTCGGATCCGCTTTCATGTAGTGGACGCATTATGGCTGGCAATATTTCGGGTGCTCTTTTCCCTGTCAGCCATTCTGCCGGGAGCCGGACTCGCGCGAAACGTTGCGGGCTGAAGCATAGTTTTTTGGCACGACTCTGGCCAGCGGTATTGAAACGACAAACATCGGCCGGGCGCATTTTGGCGTTGCTTCAAAAATCGCGACGGCGGGGCGAACTTTTCCCCGGCGTCCAATCCCCGCAGCACCTGGCGTTCTTCGCGTCCTGGCGTGAGGCTTCCAACATTACCAATTTGTAACGCTCCAGAAAGGCTCCGGTTAGTGCGCTGTGGTTCATTGGCAGCACAGTTTAAAACAAAATTTACCCCGGCAACGGGTCAACCTTATGAAAAACAAACTAGCAAACCAAATCAACCGGCTCCGGTATGTCCTGCTCGGAGGTTCCCTCGCGGTGGCCGTTTCGCTGTTGAGCGTCCAGCTCCAGGCGAAAGGCGGCAATCCCGACAATCCGGAAGTCCGCGTCAAAGTGGACAACGAACCGATCGCCCGGGAAGGCCAGGCCATCATGAGTTTTGCGCCCGTGGTGAAACAGATTTCGCCGAGCGTGGTGAAGGTTTATGTCACCGTGAAAGGCAAGCCGGTGGACATGGGCAACAACCCCATGCTGGAACGGTTCTTCGGTCCGCAGGCCGGGCGGGGAAATCTTCCCCAGAACATGCCGGACCGTCAGGGAACCGGCTCCGGTGTGATCGTCACCGAGGACGGTTACATCCTGACCAACAATCACGTTGTGGAAGGGGCGGACGAAGTGAAAATCATGCTCTCCGCAAGCAACAAGGAATACGATGCCCGCGTGGTCGGCACCGATCCCAAATCAGATATCGCGGTGCTCAAGATCGCCGCCAGTAACCTGCCTGCCATTACGTTGGGAAACAGTGACAGGCTGGAGGTCGGCGATCTTGTGCTCGCGATCGGTAATCCGTTCAACCTCGGCCAGACGGTCACGATGGGCATGGTCAGCGCCACCGGTCGCGGCAACATGGGCCTCGACTACGAGGACTTCATCCAGACCGACGCCGCGATCAATCCCGGCAATTCCGGCGGCGCACTAGTTGACGCAACCGGCCGTCTGATCGGCATCAACACCGCCATCATGAGCGGCAGCGGCGGCAACCAGGGCATCGGGTTTGCCGTGCCGATGAACCTGGCCCGCAACGTCATGGAAAACCTTGTCGAGCACGGTCGCGTGATCCGCGGATTCCTCGGCGTGAACATCCAAAATGTTAACCAGGATCTCGCAAACGCCTTCAAGCTGGACGCACCGAAAGGCGCGCTGGTCGCCGGAGTGACGCAAGACAGCCCGGCCGACAAGACGGGAATCAACGACGGCGATGTGATCATTGAATTCAACGGCAACGAAATCCGCGACAGCCAGCACTTGAAGAACGTCGTGGGCCAGACCGCTCCCGGTCGCGACGTGAAAGTGACGGTCATTCGCGACGGCAAGAACAAGGTTCTCTCCGCCACGCTGAAAGAGATTCCCGGTGAAGAACTAGCCAGCGCGACCAGCGTGAGTCCGGACAGCAAGGAACGGCTCGTCGGTGTCGGCGTGACCGATATCGATCCGGACGTACGCAGACAGCTTGAGCTGCCCACGAACATCGAAGGCGTGCTCGTCACTGAAGTGACCCCGGGTACCCCGGCGGCGAAGGCAGGTCTGCGCAAGGGCGACGTGATTCTTGAAATCGATCGCAAGAAAGTGGCCTCCACGAAGGACGCCATCGAACAATCCGACAGCGTCGAAGGCGACCAGATTCTACTCCAGATCTGGAGTCAGGGCGCAAATCGGTTCCTAGTGGTTGACGAAGCCCGGCAAGGCTGAGTTGATGCCTCCTCCCCAATGGCCCGCTCTCTCTTCGCTCATGGGAGGGCGGGCCTTCTAATTCACATAATTCATCATTAATGGAACCAGGATCATGATCACGCGACGCTTTCAAATCATCCCGATTCACAACGGCCGCTACCTCGCGGCAACCTCCTACGAACTTTCGGATTCCCCGGACAATGATGCGCGTGCCCAACGTGTCGATTGTCGCTGGTCTTCCCGGGTCTGGGCGGCGGCACCGGCGCCGATCCGGTGCCTCGACCTCGAATCCTCCGGATCTTCGGGTGAGATTTGACTTTGCCAACACCGCTCATTGAGAAACCATGACCGACGAAATGCGAATCCTGGTGGTGGAAGACGACGACAAAATCGCGTCCTTTGTGGTCAAAGGCCTCAAGCAAAGCGGCTTTGCGGTGGACCGCTGTGGCGACGGCGAGGAGGGGCTCTATTCCGCGCGGGCAAACGACTACGACGCCATCGTGCTCGACGTCAATTTGCCGAAGCTCGACGGCGTTTCCATGTTGAGGAAACTTCGCGAAGAAAAGCAGCCGACACCCGTTATCATTCTCAGCGCGCGCGCGACCGTTGATGACCGCATTCAAGGACTCGAATCCGGGGCCGACGATTACCTTACCAAACCGTTCGCATTTTCAGAATTGCTTGCCCGTGTCCAGGCATTGATCCGGCGTTCCACCCATACAACCGAGCCCACCACGTTGACCTTTGGCGACCTCAATCTTGATCTGATCAAACACGAAGCCTCACGCGCGGGAGAGAAGATCGAACTGCAGGCCAAGGAGTTTTCACTGCTCGAATACTTCATGCGCAACCCCGGCCGCGTGCTCACCAAGACACTGATTCTGGAGCGGATCTACGACTACAACTTTGATCCGCAGACCAACGTCATTGACGTGCTGGTTCATCGGCTGCGCTCAAAGGTCGACAAAATGTTTTCCGAGAAACTCATCCACACCATTCGCGGGGTTGGCTATGTCCTCAAATCGGCTTAGTCAATTTACCCGCTCGGTCGGGTTTCGTCTGAATGTCTGGTATTCAGGTCTGTTTATTCTGAGCGCACTGACGATGTTGGTGGGTGTTTTCTGGATGATGAACCAGATCTTGCGGGAGAAAGATCAAGAGATCATCGAAGCGCAACTGAGGGAATATGAGACCGCCTACCGGGCGGACGGCGTGCGCGGCGTGCGGCAAATTTTTTCCGAAAGGTCCGTGTCGGATAAAAAATATTTTCTGCGTCTGCTGCGTGGCGGTAATGAAACTCTGTTTGCCAACGTGCCGCCGGAGTGGGTCAAAATCGACGTCAAAGGAATGGACGTGTTTGGAAACGTTCAGGGCATCCGGTGGCTGAGAATCCCGCCGGAGGAGACAGAAAAACTGGAGAAGGAACTGATCGTGGCCACTTTGGGGCTTCGCGATGGAACGGTGATTCAGGTCGGGGCTCCAACGCAGAGTGCCGAGATCATGGCGATGGCTTTGCGGCGATCGCTGGTGGGAATTGTGCTGCCGGTGGTCCTGGTTGGATTTGGGCTGGGGGCGTTCCTTTCCTACCGGGCGCTGAGCCCGGTGCGGCAGATTATTCAAACGGTTCAATCGATTTCCAGCACCGGGGATCTGAGTGCACGCGTCCCGCCAAATGCCGCTGAGGATGAACTTGCTGATCTGGGCAGGCTCTTCAACATCATGCTGGAAAAGAACCAGTCATTGATTCGTAGTCTAAAAGAATCCTTGGACAACGTCGCCCATGACCTCCGCACTCCGCTTACCCGGATGCGCGGTTCTGCGGAAGTGGCACTCCAGAAACCGGACGACCAGGAAAGTCGGGATGAGGCACTGGCCGATTGCATCGAGGAGTCGGATCGCGTGCTCGAACTTTTGAGATCCATCATGGATGTCGCGGAAGCGGAAGCGGGTTCGATGCAATTGAACCGCGAGCAAACCGACGTCGCCGATCTTGCCAGACAGGTGGTCGAACTCTACGAATACGTTGCCGAGGAAAAGCAGGTAAGGGTCGTCAACCGGTTCAAGACGGCCTGCCCGGCGAACGTCGACTCTGCGCGCATGCGTCAGGTGATCGGTAATCTCGTCGACAACGCAATCAAGTACACGCCCGACGGAGGACACGTGGAGATCAATGGGAAATGCGACAATAACGGCGTGCGATTTAGCGTGAAAGACAGCGGCATCGGCATCCCGGAGAACGAGCAGCAGAAGATTTTTGACCGGCTCTATCGCGGCGACAAAAGCCGTTCGGAAAAAGGGCTCGGCCTCGGCCTGAGCCTCGTCAAGGCCGTCGTCGAAGCGCATGGCGGAACGATTCGCGTCGAGAGCAGTCCAAACAGTGGATCCGAGTTCCTTGTAGAACTTCCTGTGACTTAAGGGCGCATCCATCAACCCCGTTTTGAACCCGGCCCGCTATTTTGTTTGAAAGGGAGTGCGGTTGTTTGAGACGGGGCGCTCCGTCCGTGAGTTTTACCGGGCAACTTCGGCTCGTTGCACCTCGAGGGCTGCCGGTTGTCAGTTCGCTGTTTTTCGATTTGGTCGTCGTTCCAATCTGTTCCATCCGCTTTACCGCATCGATCCGCCGAGTTGCACGTAGCGGAAGAGGTTGCTATTCTCGGATCCGGAAAGTTTGAACTTGGAGCAGAGACTCACCGCGTGGTCTCTCACCCAATAATTTCGTCAATCACATGCCCATGCACATCAGTCAGTCGGCGGTCGATGCTGTTGTGGCGGACGGTGAGTCGTTCGTGGTCGATGCCGAGGAGATGCAAAACCGTCGCGTGGATGTCGTAGACCTGGGTCGGGTTCGCGCGGTCCAACGGTTTGTAACCAAACTCGTCGCTTTCACCGTAACCCACTCCGCCCTTGATGCCGCCTCCGGCGAGCCAGTTGGTGAACACATATGGGTTGTGATCGCGTCCCTTGCCTCCCTGCGATGAGGGCATGCGACCGAACTCGGTCGTCCACAGAATAATCGTGTCGTCCAGCAGGCCGCGTTGTTTCAAATCCTGAATCAACGCCGCGGCGCCGCGAGCAAATCCCATCGACAACGGACCGTGATCCCGCCGGACGTCTTCATGTGAATCCCAGTTGCGACGCGGAAATCCGTTGTCGTTCCCTGACCAGATCTGCACAAAGCGCACGTCGCGTTCGATCAATCGTCGGGCAACGAGACATTTGCGACCGAAGTAATCCATCTCCTCCTTCGCATTGATTTCCTTGGGCCAAACTTTGGTGGTTTGATCGATGCCGTAAGCATCGAGGATGTATTGCGGCTCGCGTGAAATATCCAAGGCCTCGGGCGCGGCCAACTGCATGCGCGCGGCCAGCTCATAGCTGCGGATGCGCGCGTCGAGCCGGGCGTCCTCCTCGCGATTCTGAAGATGCTCCCGATTCAACTTTGCCAGCAGATCGTGCGTCGCCGCCTCGCTGCGCGCGGTGATGAATTCACCACGTTTGTCGGGCATCAGGTCGGCAATCGGATTCTCACGACCGGGAAAGATCATGGTGCCAGCGTGTTGTTGTGGCAGGAACGCGGAGTCCCAGTTCTTCGGTCCGTTGGAGGCAAACCCGCGATGATCGGGAAGGACCACAAACGACGGCAGGTTGTCGTTCATGCTGCCGAGACCGTAGCTTACCCAGCTGCCCATGCCGGGAAATCCAGGCAATTGAAAACCGGTCGCCTGTAGATACGTGGCCTGCGAATGGATGCCCGTCTTGCCCGTGACATTGTGAACGAACGCCATGTCATCCACGACCGGCCCGAACGCGGACACAACCTCGCTCAATTGCTTGCCGCACTGGCCGTAGGGCTTGAAATCCCAGACCGGTTTCATCCACGGACCGAGCCCGTCCTGGAACGCCTCGACGTGTTCGCCGAAATCGCTTTCCTGCCCGTCGCGTTTGATCAGCTCGGGTTTGAAGTCGAACAGGTCAAGGTGACTCGCCGCGCCGCCCATGAAGAGCTGGATCACGCGTTTGGCTTTCGGTGGGTTGTGAGGCAACGGGTTTGTCAGCGAACTCGAGGACGCTTTCACCAGACCCTCGGAACCCAGCAGGCTGGCGAGCGCGATGCCGCCGAGCCCGCCGCCAGATTGCCAGAGAAACTCGCGGCGACTGAATGGACCTCCAGCCGAACTCGGGCGATGGAATGGAGAGGTGTTTTTCATGATGGAAATTTGAAACCGCCGTCAATCACCCGGATGTGGTTACCGTGTCGTATTTCGATGATTTGGCGGCGCAACGCCCGGCTCTTGTTCACATTCTTTTTTGGAATCCACATTTTAAATCAGTCAGTAAATCATCCATCGTCGATCTCCCGAAAAGGTATCGGTCCTTATCTCTCAGATTGCTTCCGAATGGAAGCGCCGCAACCTTGTCTTTAAATTCAACGTAACCGGCCCAAATATCCGCAAACGAACTTTTATTCTTAAGATTCGCTCCGAAGTTTAGCTGTTTGGCGGCTCTGTAATCGTAAACCGTGAATCTGTCTGGATACAATATGGTCAGGATGGCTGAGGCTATCGCCAGCTTGAATCCCCAACTCTCAATCAAGACCTTCATTTTTTCCTCATCAGAATGCGCTCTTGAAATACTCGAAGTTATGCTCAGTGAAATCTGCTCCAGATCGGAATTTTTTGATTTGACGATCAATCGTTTCGCAACAATAGATTTTGAGCGATTCGATTTCCAAACGATGATCGAAAAGAAATCAAATGCTCCAATGGAATTGTTGTCCAGAAAGCGGTTTCGCACATCGCTGAGCAAAAACTCTTCAAGATTGTAATATGAAATTGGGTTGTTCATTTGTTGCAATCGCCATCTCTGTTCTCTCCGTTTTCTCCTGTTCAAATCAGTCCACAAACGCAAATTCATTCAGATTGAACAACGCCCGGCAAAGATTCTCCATGCCGAATTCTCCAGCGAATTGGGTCAATTGTTTCGCCTCATCGGCTGTGGGAGGTCGGCCGATCGCCGCATTGAAACCGCGAATCGTTTGGTCGGCAACCGAACCGCCTTCGTCCGCCAGCCTGGCGGCGAAGTGCTTGGAGAGCGTCACCACCAGCGCGTTGTTGAGCAGGGCCAGCGATTGCAGGGCGGTGACACTTTCATTGCGGTGGGCGACCTGCATGGACGGGTCGGCACAATCAAGCGCGGCCATGAACGGCTGCGGCTGCGAGCGCACGAGGAAACGGTAGATCGTCCGGCGCTGGGATGCCGGATCCTCGGGATCATGGAGTCGATATTCGTAGTGCGGCGAGTGCTCCGGTTTTTCGATCACGAAATCCTGAAAGCTGGGTCCACCCATCGTCGGATCAAGCCGGCCGGAAACCAGCAACATCGCGTCGCGAACGGACTCGGCCTCGAGTTTTCGGCGGTTCATGCTCCAGAGCAGGCTGTTGTCGGAATCGATCGCGGAGGCGCGGGGAGAGTCATCAGTATTCAGTAGGTCAGGATTCAGTGCTGAGACTCCGCGTGACTGATCACTGAATACTGATTCACTGACGGCTGACCCACCGTTCACCGAACTCTGCCGATACGTCGCGCTGGTGACCATCAGGCGATGCAGTTGTTTTAACGACTGGCCGCCATCGCGGAACTCGCAGGCGAGCCAGTCGAGGAGTTCCGGGTGACTCGGCTTGGCACCCATGTTCCCAAAGTCGTTCGGCGTCTCAACAATGCCGCGGCCAAAGTGTTGTTGCCAGACGCGGTTCACGATCGAACGCCAGGTAAGCGGGTTGTCCGGACTCGACAGCCATTTTGCCAGGGCCGCACGACGCGCGCCTTCCGGATCTTCGGGCGCAATGTCGAATCGTGACGGCAATTCAGCGATCGCATGCACCGTTCCTGGCGCGACTTCCTTGCCGGGGTTCTGCACGCTGCCGCGGTTCAGCAGGTAGATCGGACGCGGCCGGCCGCCCTCGCCGCCGGTGCCTTTGAACGTGCCGGAGCCTGAGTAGACCGACGCCACAAACGTGCGATGCGTCGGCGGCAGTTTCTCCAAGAGTTCCGTCACCTCTTTGAGCGCAGTGTCGAGCTCCGCGAGCCTAGCTGATTCCGCGTCGAGCGTGTTCGTTGTGAGCAGTTCCTCCCGAGCTGGCCGAAGTTTGGCGAGCTCAACGGAATCGATGTCCGACCCACCGGGATACCAACCGTCGGTGAGATTGGTCCGCTGCCAGCGAACCGGGGCTTCAATCGAGTCCAGCGACGTGACTGCTGCGCCAAGGGCAACGTTTTTTCCGGAGGTGTCTGTAACGCTCACTTCAGCGAGAGCAAAGATGAAATCGTTCTGCCGCGGCACAAGTTTGGTGACCGTGACTCGAACGAACCGCCCTTCGGTGTCCGTCAGATCAAATGACTGCGGTTTGATTCCTGGATTTGGAACGTCGCTGCCGGTCTGGTCAGTGACGAGTCGAACGTTGCGGGTGAATTCCACGTCGTCGGCAACTTCAATTTTGAACCGGACGGGAAACCCAAAGCCTTCGCCGATGTTGTTGAAATCGTCCTTACACGGATGCAAAATGATCTGCCGCAGGGTGCCCGTTTTCCCCAGATCGAGCTGGACCCATTTCACCGCATCCGAGTTTGCTTCGATGTTGCTATGATAGCCCATGGCATCGCCCTGCTTGGCGGCCTTTTCGGCCTTCGAGATTGAGTCATCCAAAGACACGAGCGCCTCACCGGCCCGCGTGCGGATGTTCTCGCTGATCTGCTTTTGGTCGTTGGCCAGAGCGTCACGGCGCATCGTCAGACCGGCCCGGGTTCGGGCGACGTCCGGGTCCCAATCGTATTCCTTGTCGGCGCGATCCACCGCGGCGAACACCGACTGAAGCGAGTAGTAATCCTCCCGCGAGATGGGATCAAATTTGTGATCGTGGCACTGCGCGCACTGGGCTGTGAGGCTGTTGAAACTTTGCATTGTGTTCGCCACCATGTCGTCGCGATCGAGATGACGGGCGACCTTGCCATCGATCTTAGACTCCGGAACTTCGGCGTGCCCGATGAAGTCCCAGGGGCCCGCCGAAATAAAACCGAGGGCCTCAACGCCGTCGCGTGTGAATGGATACAGCACGTCGCCGGCAATCTGTTCTTCAACAAAGCGGGACCATGGTTTGTCCTCATTGAACGAACGGATCACGTAATCGCGATACGGCCAGGCGTTCAGCCGAAGCTTGTCTTTGTCGTAGCCGTGCGTTTCGCCGAAGTGAACGACATCCAACCAGTGCCGCGCCCAGCGTTCTCCGTAGTGCGGCGAGGCGAGCAGTTGGTCAACCAGGGCCTCGTAAGCATCGGCGGCCGGGTCGTTCACAAAGCGTTCGATCTCGGCAGGCGTGGGGGGCAGACCGACGAGGTCGAAATACAGCCTCCTGATCAGCGTGCGTCGGTCCGCCGCGGGCGAGAGGCGAAGGCCGTGCAGTTCAAGCTTCTCGACGATGAAAGCATCAAGTGGATTCGATGTCTGCCTGCGCTCCCCGGCGACGACTGGGACGGACGGTCGCACGAGCGGTTTGACGGACCAAAGATCAGCGGGCGGTTCCACAGCGGCGACCAGCGAATTCGCCACAATGCACAGGCTCACCGTGATGAGAATGAACCACTTCGGCAATCGAACGCACGGGGTCGCGTTTCGTGCCAGGCGGTCGGGCGTTGTCGATGAGATGTTCAATCGCAGGAGCGTAGCGAGTTTGGGAAGGTCCATCCACTCGAAATTCAATTTCATGTTCGCGTGAATTCCCCCTCCAATGAGTTTGACCTGCGGGACGGAATGCCGTGTCATCAGGCCATCACACGACAATATCTTTAAGCTGATAAAACCATGAAATCTCCACTCACCCGACGTTCCGCGCTCAAAACATTGGCCGGCACTGCGGCGATCACCGCAGTGGCCGCAAATTTGAACCACCGTTTGTCCGCCGCTGACAAGGCTGCCGGTCCGGTCAAGGGCAACGTAAACCACTCAGTCTGCAAATGGTGCTATCCCGACATTTCGCTCGAAGATCTGAGCGTTGCGGGCAAGGACATCGGGTTGAGCTCGATTGAGCTGTTGACGGTGGAGGAAATTCCGACGGTCAAGAAGCAGGGGCTCACCTGCGCGATGGTCAGCGGTGTTCCCGGCGGTATTACGAAGGGGCTCAATCGTCTGGAAAACCACGACAAGATTGTCGAGTGGTTCGAAGCCACCGCACCAAAGGCCGCCGCCCTCGACACCCGCCAGATCATCTGTTTCTCGGGGAACCGAGCCGGGTTGGATGACGAGCAGGGCATCAAGAATTGCGCGATCGGGATCAAGCGCCTGCTGCCGATCGCAGAGAAGAACAACGTCATGCTTTCGATGGAGCTGTTGAACAGCAAGGTGAACCACGCGGATTACATGTGCGACCTCTCAGTGTGGGGCGTGGCGCTTTGCGAGGCTGTGGGTTCGGAACGGTTCAAACTGCTTTACGACATTTATCACATGCAGATCATGGAAGGGGACATGATCGCGACGATCAAGAAGAACCACAAATGGTATTCCCACTACCACACCGGCGGCGTTCCGGGACGTCACGAGATTGACGACTCTCAGGAGATTTACTATCCGGCGGTAGTGCAGGCGATTGTCGCGACCGGCTTTGACGGGTTCATTGCGCAGGAGTTCATCCCGAAACGCGCGGACAAGATTGCCTCGCTCAAACAGGGAGTTCAGATCTGCGACGTTTGAGCCAGGTCGGAAGCCTTTGTGTTCCGGGCAATGTTCGGTGACGTGAATTCAGGGCTTTCACACGGAACCCCGGGAGTTCCCGGATCACGGCACCACGCGAACCCGCTAAAACCGGTTCGTTGATGTCAGGTACTCCGCGCGGCTGGCAGTCTCGCCAACCCCGGTGATGTCGCCCGGCAGTTCTGTCCACTTGAACGTAAGCGTGACGCCGACCACCTCTGTTCATGAGAGTCGTAGATGCCGTAGCATGGCGTGCTATGAGATCTATGACTGAGTCGGATTCTTCGTCCTCGCCCTTCCTGATCAAGACTGATGCGCTGGGGCGCATGCGCACTTCACCCGAGCGCCGTGAGATGCTGCTGCTTGAGTTTGAGCGGAGCGGCCTGTCCGGGGCGGCGTTCGCCGCCCTGGTCGGCATCAAGTATCAGACGTTTGCAGGTTGGCGGCAGCGGCGGGCCAGAGGGCGCAGGTCCGGGGCGGTTGCCAGGGTCC
>Ga0209390_10001825_pt1 | contig 39399 bp, 30 predicted proteins | sample BON01_FD_187212 | JGI IMG/M metagenome (GOLD analysis project Ga0209390, IMG submission 187212) | Freshwater microbial communities from Lake Bonney liftoff mats and glacier meltwater in Antarctica - BON-01 (SPAdes) (version 2) | ecosystem: Environmental > Aquatic > Freshwater > Ice > Glacier...
TATTAGTGGTGAAACGATAAATGTAAATGGCATTGACGAACCAATTTATCAACAGTTAGATATGATAAAATTAATACCAATGATGGTAGGTGCGATTAAGGAATTAAGTACGACTATAGCCAACTTAACTACGTCTGTAGCCAGCCTATCTGAATTTTCTATTTTAAATCCAATATGGAATAGTTGGACAGTTCTTAAAGTAGCTGATAATGTTAGAGTATTTTCTACAACTGATTCAGATATAGGATTAACTACATATACAAATTCAGAGTTTAAATTTTCATTAAAAGATATTAATTGGGGGATTAATCAATATGATACATTGCGATTTCCAACTGTTGATGATAAACGCAATTATTTATTATATCAATTAACAACCAATTATATACAAAACGCACCTGTAGATAATATGAGGTTTATATACGATTATAGTGATAGCTATAATCTTGAAACAGAAACGATGAATTATTCATATCAGTATTATAGTATTATTAAGGAGGGTTTCTCCTCTGAAATAAATGATTTCAGTGAAAATAGTATTAGTGATGTATCCGGTGTATTTGCAATACTATATGATGATTCAGATAAAGATATATACGCTAACTATCTAATAATAACTGAATTGAATTCAGGTGATTCAAATTGGAATATAGTTAAAGCGAATGATACAAAGTCCGTATATTATACATCTTTTTCTAACGAAGATGTATCACTTAATAGTGTTGTAGAGGTCACCACTCCAAAATTAACAAGCACATATTGGGGGGTAAATCAGTATAATACATCAATGACATTAGCTAACAAAGAGGTCTTATTTGGACAACAATTGGATGAGTTGAAGTATGCACCTATCGTCAATTACCAATTTATATACGATTATAGTTATAATTCGGTGTCAGGGTACTATTATTATTCATATTATAGTGTTGTTAATGATGACATGACGGCAGAAATCACAGACAACTCGTATAACGGTATGGATCCATCTGGTGTATTTGGAATCATATATGATACCTCATTATAGTTTATATAATAACATGAAACAACTATATAAAATAAAATGTATCGGTGTAATATATAGTAATAATAAACATAATGAGTAATTCACAATATTATGATCAATCGACATTTAGTAAAATACTAAAAGGTAATCATATAGTTAAAAGAATATCTGATGGTGAAGATATCTCTTACAGTACTAGTAGTATTATATATATGTATGATCCAGATTGGACCCCGTTATTAGATAAGAATGACCCCTATTGGATCATACCAACCAACAATATGGATGAACTATTGTTAAAAAACCGAATCATGTCTATTTCTGGAGAGATAATAACCACAGCCACTGGAAATAATGTAGATGTATCGTTAAATTTGTACGATATAAACGGGAATTATACCGTTCAAGAGATTAGTAAAGATATATCAGGTGTTCCTTTTATTGGTAATTATTCTATACAATATATTCATGATACATCTATGAGTGTCCTAGATTTATTCACCTATAAACCGATCGGTTATACATCTACAACGACAAATATTACGCCTAACATAACTTATCAACTTACATACAATGATTTTCTAAAAGCATATATGACTAGTTCACCTTCTGATTTTTTAATAATATCATATGATGATGATGCCAATAATTGGTATATATCCGATCCAGTATCCGATCCAATTGTAATAGTTTCAGAGCCGACTACAGTATATGGTTATACTAGATTATCTGAATATACATATCCAACTAGTAATGTAAATAATATATTTACAAATAGAAGTTATTATGATAAAGACCTCGATGTCATGATTATAAATGATATAACCAGTAAAATAAGTATTCCGTAAAAATGTTATAATAAAATAGTATTACAAAAACAAGTCAAGACAAAACAAGTCAAGACAAAACAAATCAAGACAAAACAATATAAAATAATTACTGTATATTTTATATACACCGTATATGAAATTAGAATATACAACAGATATTTGTGGAAATGATATATTACAAGATGACAGTGGTCTTCATCAAGTTATGATGGAGTGGGAAAAACCATATATGGAAAAATGTATTGAGTATTTGAAACCATCCGGTTCGGTTTTAGAAATAGGCTTTGGTCTAGGTTATTCAGCTGAAAAGCTTTGTTCATATCAAGATGTCACTGAATATACTGTTATAGAATGTTGTCCGATAGTATGGTCAAGGTTTCAATTATTTAAAGAACAAATGAAACCTATCCGACCTGAATTAAAAATGAATCTAGTAAAGGGACGATGGGAGGATGTATTAGGTGAATGCGGTATATACGATAGTTTGTTTTTCGACGATTATAACGGAAGTATAAGTAAAGAAGCAACTAATCGGTTCAACAAGTTTTTATATCAAATCATGGTAGACCATCACACAATAGTAGGTAGTAAAATATGTTGTTATTCCACTGGTAATACTGAGTTTAATATATCTAGTATTAAGCAGGAGTTATATGAATATGAAATAGATATACCATCATACTGTAATTATGCAAAGGGAAACAAAATGTACATACCAATTCTTACACAAATCAAATCATGTGATAATACTGAAACAATATACGAATTAAAAGACAAGCTCCTCAACACGATTAGCCCAATACAACAAAAGTTTAATGAGCAGGTAGTAAAAGCAAAGGCATATTATGACAAACCAAAAACGATATACTGCAATCTCATGGTCATAGACAATTTTTACACAAATGCCCAGGCTACTCGTGATTACATGTTGACCCAAGAATTCAAGGTAAGGGGAAACTATCCAGGACAAAGAACTATATCATTTGCGAATGAACATTTAAAGGAGATGATTCAAGGATATATTCAACATTTTGCTGGAAAAATTGTTAATTGGCCGATGCCTTTGTCGGCTGATAATGATGATCAAACAAATGCCGAAATATACAATGGAGCATTTCAATACACAACTAGTCGTGACCGTACATGGATACACAATGATGGATGGAATAATTGGGCTGGTGTTCTTTATTTGACACCTAAGGCACCTGTCAATTCGGGGACAGGCATATTCCGCTTTAAAGACGGAACACGAAACGATGAAGAAGCAGAAGCACGGGGTAATAAGAAAATATTGGACGAATGTAGCCAAGATTATACAAAATGGGAATTGGTGGATCGGGTGGGCAATTTATTTAATCGCCTGGTTCTTTTCAATTCAAATCAATATCATGCCAGTCTAGATTATTTTGGAACTAATAAAGAGAATGGTCGCCTATTTCAAGTATTTTTCTTCTCGACAGAGAGATAATGCGAAAATATACATATGTATATGTATATGTGTATATGATCTGAAATGAAATAATTATAATTTATATTATTAATTGTAATTATTATTTATTGGGGTGAGTATTTTATTTTTGTAATACAAAGATAGATATACCATTGTGCCAATCATTAATGGACTTCTGAATACCAGGGTTATATTCAGTGAATATTTCTTTTTTGTATTTAATTTTTAAATTGTTGTTTAGAATAGACGTGATAGTTCCTTCTCTAACTGGCGGATGATTCCAGTCGTCTACTAAATATATAAATTCGTGTTCTAGGCATGGTAAATAATAATGTAAAGCGTTGTAGTGACTATTTTCAGTGTGATTTCCATCGTACATATATATATTAAATGTGCCGATATCATTTACATTGACAGTCCAACAATCACTCTCAATAAAAACGGCATCGTTAATCCCTTTATACATGTTAAAATTTTGTAAGAATTCTTCTTTGGGGCCATCAAATTCGCACCAATTATCTATACAAACACATTTCATATTATTATTACACATAGCAGAACAGATTGATGATCCTTTCCAAGTACCTATTTCTAAGTATCTAGAATTTTTCATAGAACAAATATTATTATAAAAATGTCTAGTTTTTTTACCAGACATACCATCCATTGATAATATATGATCAGTAATATTAGATTCATACTGATCAGTTTTTACAAGCGAGTTTGTTATATTTTCAATTAAAATTTGTACATTACTCTTTATATAAAAATTAGCCAAGTAAGTATCATAATTTGGTGGTAAATTATCATTGTCTTCAATGGATATATTTATTATGCTAGTAGGTCGATCAAACAAGTCTTTTCCATTGTATATTCGCTGTTCTATTAGTTTTTCATCGGTAAATTCGACTTTATTGAACTCTTGATGCGTAAAATTTTCAAGTTTATTTTTAATAAATTTCTCATTCCCAAAATAACTTAAATGCCAACCAGCGTTTTTAATAATCGGACAATTATAAAATCGTATCTTATCACAGCCAATATTGAGTTCATTATATTTTTCAAAAGTAAGTATTTTTGAATGATGCCATTGATGATCCATCTTAGAATTTAAATTATAGTAATATAACTCCATTTCAAGAATATTGACATCTACTATAATATCGTTACTTTTAATTTGTCCTAGTATTTTAGGATTTGGTATTTCATCCAAGTCAGTAATAGTAATAACATCATTATTTTGTAAAGATAACTGGTTTATTCCTCTTGAAATACAATCTCTTTGAAACCTTTCATTAATCCATTGTTCATCTTTTTCAATATTTATGTTGGGATATTTATGTGGAAAATCATCTACAATTACATGTATGATTTTATGATTAAATTTCTCAAATATCTGTTTGTTTTCTTGATAGAATAATGGTTTTTCTTTACCTACATGCGTATGTGTGGCTTCTACTAATACAAAATAGTCAACCACATCATTCAATATATTCAGTCGATATGTAAGCATATCTAATTCGTTGTAAAAAGTAAAACAGTCTACTATTTTTGGTTTATTAATTTTATTTAAAATAGTTAACCCATTATTATTAGTAAATCGTTCATGTAAACCCCAATCACTATTATTCTTTAAAAAATCATCTATAGCAGGCCATAATCCCATTTTAACATCATCAACTGACATTGAAGAAGCAATAGATAATTCGTTAATTTCTTCTTCTGATAAATTTGCTCTTATAGCTTCACTGGTAAATTCATCAATTGTAGTATCATGCATAATAATATATTTATTAGTTAATTTACTAAATTTTGCTAATTCCTTTTTGAGATGACCTCCAACATGCCATGTATCAATGAATGTTAAATCTACATTCTCTTTTAAAGTTATATCAAGGTCACTTACCCATTCATATGAAACATTTAAATGAGGAATGTTTTTTGTACATTCAAGGAATTTACTAATATCACATTTTTCAATATCATTCAATATCATTCTTTTGTTATCACTATTATTATATATTAAACCATGTACTAATGCCCAGGATGATACAGAACTACGCACTCCACATTCTAATATAGAATTACATTTGGACGCATATTTATATAAAGTAGGTAAGTGCTCGTAAATATCAACCGGATTCAAATAATAATCAAACGGGTTCTTGTTTAAACACAATGTATCGTATATTTTTTTAATCATTTGTTTGGAGTCATTATCGTATCTCGTATTAATAAAGCACCAATCAGCATCTGGACCATTATTACAGAATTTTTCATCATATACTCGCCATCCATTTTCAATTAAAAAATCCTTCGTTTGATCGCATAGAGGTGCTCCCTGATTGTATTTAGTATGTTGTAATTCTACAACAAGATATTTGGCATAATTAATAACATTCATAGAACCTTTTAATATATCTAATTCTGCCCCCTGAACATCTATTTTAATTAAATCAGGCATAGGAATATTTTTATTCTTTACAACAGTTTCTAACCTCATTCCTATTTTATGTTTAATGTGATTTTCAGTAAAAATAGTATGTGAATCCATATGCCCAATTTCCTTATAATAAGAGTTTCCTCCACATAATTCATCGTTTTGATAAAAACTAATTCTTTTATAATCTTCATCACATAACACCCCTATATTATATTTATAATTAGTATTATATTGTTTGTTATATTCGTGATAAAACTGTTTCATTTCTGTCATACCATCAAACACATAAATATCACTATTTTTCCATAGTTTCGCGGCATTTTGCGTCCAGTGTAGTAAATTGGAGCCGATGTCATATATAATCATATTATTTGGATGAAATTCTTTACTTAATTTTTCTAGATAGTTTATATGTTCATTTGGAATATTATTTCGAACATGCGCATCTTGTAAGATTTTCAATACATATTTATTATGATCTAGTGTACCCAATTTATTATTGTAACATTCAATAATAACGTCAATATTAAAAAAATCATCATGGTTAATTTGTGTAAGGTTATGATATTTATTAACAAATTCCTCATCTAATTTATAATTCGTTTCTGATAATATGTTGAAACCAGCTTCTAATAATCTATCACAGCGAATATGTTCAAAGATATTTGAGTGTATTTCGTAAAATCCATGAATGTTTAAAATTATTTTACATTTTGCTAATTCCTTATCTCTATCCTCACCCCAACCTTGAATAATATTTACAGTAAAATTATTTTCCTTTAAAAAATTTATTATGTTTAATCTTCTATGCGTCACCGTAAACGAACCCGTATTTAATATCCCAAAATCGTATTCCTTTTCGGTATTTTTGTTCAAATGTAACAACATATTAAGTTCGCTTTCGCTACATTTATATGGTAAATATATATTGTATTCGCTCTTAATTCCAGTTTCTTCTAATATTTTTAAATTGCTTCTGCTATAATCATAATATTCAAAATGGGGGTATGTTTTAAATATATTAATTACATCTTCTATTCTACATGGAATGTTTAATGGTTCTGTATTCAAGTAACCAAATCTACTGAGTGGTAATTCGTTCAGTATTGACATATCAAAAACTTTGAATATAAATGTCACCTTTTCAGGATACGACGACAATATTTTTTCTCTATCGCTTGTCAAATAAATATGATATTTTGGATAAATGTGGTTTAAATTGTCAATATATTGTTGGATCATTTTTTTTTCAAAGTGGGGTGTACAATAAAACGCCCAAGTGGGCTTGTTATATAACATCAATACATTTAACCATTCATTTGCTCTGTTTTTCCACGAACAAGAATGAGCATATTCTTTTCCGCGCTGTTTGAGTAGTTCCTTTTTTTCAGTTGTTATATTTAATAATGTTTCTATTTCCGCACCCGATTTTACAGGTATTCCATAATCACCGATTGTATCATTTAATCCGGCAATAGGATAGTATAAACAAACAACTTGGTTCATTAACATTTCTAGAGCGGTAATACAGCTAGTTTCAGGAAAAGTATTAGTGTACAACCAATATTCTGATTGTGCCATTAATTCGTATAATTCGACTGTATTTAACTTACCATGATGGGTAATGCTATCGTATTGGTTAATAATATCTAACATCTTATAATCCGATGTGTCTTTTGGAAAATCACCATATGAGCATATTTCTAATGTAGCTGATGGTATTTTATTTGTAATTTCTCTCCACATGCTTAATAATAATTGTAATCCCCTTTCACTTCTGGAAGTCCATATGAACTTGTTGGCAATTTTTCGTTTGTTTATATACGACTCGCTGTTGAATGCTGTCAGTTCCAATCCATTATTTATTGTTTCGATTTTATTTGACTTTAAACAAGGATATAAATTTAGTATGTTAGATTTATGCCATGGTGTCAAAGTAATGACTTTGTCAATACTATCCATATATGTTTCTAATACTGGCTCCGCACTATCGCCATTATTCAATATATGTGTATCATGTAGCGATAATATCAATTTAAAACATTTAAGGTTATTAAAGTCCGTAATAAAATTAATATTCCTCGACATGATTATCGTATGAAACTCAGTCGCATCCAATATAGATTGTAGTTTATTCTGATGAATATATGTAACATTGCCGAATGCTCCATCTTCCACATCACCACTAATAATCACTTCATAATCATTGGGCAGTAATTGAACTAGCTCACGAGATAAATACCCAACTGCCTTTTCGGATCCGCCTAATGCCTTTGAGTCTAGATGTGATTCATTCCATAGATGTGTCATCCATCCGGTATAAATCAATACTTTTTTAGAATAAGCATACCTTATATCTTTATCTATCTTTTTTACATTCATACTATTATGAATGGTGGTGTATACATTCAAGGAGTGTTCTTTAATGACACCCTTCACTATTTTCCAGGCATTTTCTCTCTTGTCCTTTGAAATATTTTCATCTTGTATGTAGTCGGAAAGGAAATCAATCAAACTGGTTGTATCCTCGTCTTGGTTAAAATGAGAAATATAGAATTGTAGATTATGTATTGTATTAGCAGGATTAGGTCTATTGTTTAATAACAAGTATTTACAGGCTTCATATGCAGATTTATGCTCACCACAATAACACCCCGATACAGAAGCATAATAATGAATGTCGTGGTATTTAGAATAGTCCAAAAATATCTTATCCTTGGCGTCTCCTAATTTCAAATGCTTAAACTTATTGTATAGTGACGAGACCATAAAATGAGACCCTTTATTATAATAATACTCCATTATTTTAGCGATACCCTCCAATCTTTCATTGTCATATGTATAGGCCTTTGACCAACTGTCGATAGCATCTGAATATTTATTTAAAATATGATAACAATCACCTGCTTTAATACAAGAACAATATTTATATTGCGGAGAGAAATCCAATTTTAATGTGTTTTCATACCATTCAATTGCCTTTTCAAATTTCCCAGCATCATGATAACTTTGCGCACAATAATAGGAGTATCTGTTTTTTAGTACAATATCATTGACCTCGTCACGATAACCATTTTCTAAAGTAATAGCATCGTCCAAGTATTTATTCGGATTGTTATTTCTGCTACCTAACCGTCTAGATTCAATATGAAAATTACCCAATAGATATTCATCTGACTTTATTGGATCAATATTTACCAAGTATTCGTGTAAAACCCCAACATATTTCCATTTCATTCTATTTGAAACTAATACTGATCGATGATAAGAAGTAGGGCTTTCAAATGGAAGCCGATACATGTCTTTATTAAATACCATCGTCTCGGGTATAGGTATATTTCCGTGTATCATATCGTCAGCATCAAATATAAATAAGTAATCGGATTTATTAAACGCATGTTCAATTGCCTTTGTGCGGTTATGTCCGAAATCGTTCCACTCGTCTTGAAACATTTCGCCAGGAATTCCTCGCTCTTTAAAAAAATCTTGAATAATGTCTATAGTATTGTCGGTGGATCCTGTATCAGATATTACCCAATAGTCTATTTTAATATTTTCAAATATGTTTTTCAAGGTGGATGCTATTATGTGTGATTCATTCTTGACAATCATGTTCAAACAAATTGTTTTATCAGGACTTATCATTATTTGATGATATGTTTAATTGAATGGATATATATTTAAATTATTAAATATCAGATATATTATAAAATAAAGATTTCATATATATATAATATAATATATCATCTACTATATTATATTATATATATATGAAATCTTGTGATATAACATAGAACATACATTTATTATTTCGGAATAATAAATGTATGTCGGAAAAAATCACATACATTTATCGTGACATTTAATATATTATATAATATATTCTTTAATTAATTATATAATTTAGAAGTTTGGTGGTATAGAATAGTAGGGTTATTTGGATTATTATTTATTATGTGTTATATATATATTAACACATGTCATTTACTAGATTTCACGACGATCCATGTAGAATAAAAAAACAGTTACAAGAAAGCACCGGACCGGGTAGATATATGATAAATAAGCCTGGTTGGGGCGAAAATCCGTGTTTTATGGATGATCCGTTTGTTAGAATGAGTGAATGGGGTGCCAACTTACGTACCAATACAATAAATTTAGAAAGTGATTTAATGGGGCTAACACGACCATTGACCAAAGATTGTGACAGTAATAATTTTATGAAGCATGAGGTGAAAAGCGAAGCAATAAAATATTCATCATGTAATCCATTTACCGAACAATCACGTGTGACAAATCCGGCGTGGTGGTATAGAGATTTAGAACAAGTAAACTGGTCGATATTACCATTAAATCCACAAGAAAACACATGTATTCCATTTCAAAACAATTTGGATACACGAATTTTAGAAAAAGACAACTTCATAGCAAAGGTACCCTGTATTTCCAAATATAACGGCAGTGTCATGCCATCTAACAAACTGTAACTAAGTAACTAAGTAACTAAGTAACTAAAGTAAAATAATATTAGCAATATGATGATTAGCGGATAAAATAATTATGTAACATTATATTACAATATAGAGTATTTAACCAGAATTATGTGATATAATTATATTATAAAAAATATATCACATATATATAAATGGAGTTAGCTGTTCCACTAATAGCATTAGGAGGACTATATGTAGCATCAAATCAAGATAATAAAAAGGAAGGTTATGAAAGTATGGGGAAAAAAACAAATTCATTACCGAATAATGACCCCCCGCCGATTAATTATCCAAAACTGTCACCTGTACAAAATACAAATCCTAATAGATATCGTGATCCAAATACAGTGACTGATCGTTATTTCAAGCCATCTATATATCAAGAATATAGGAACGGTCCGGATCAGTTCGGCAACATGTCGAAAACAAATGAATTTACTAGTTTAACTGGTAATAATGTAAGCAAGACTGAATTTAAACACAACAATATGGCGCCGTTTTTCGGATCAAAGGTGTTAGGCAGTGCCCAAGACCCGAATATATCAGAGACTGTACTTGATAATATGATTGGGTCTGGAAGTCAGCAAATACGAAAACAAGAACAAGCCCCACTATTCAAACCTCAAAAGGAAATGAGATATGCCCACGGTGCTCCAAATCAAACTGATTTTTATCAGTCTCGTGTAGTACCTGGGTCTAAAATGTCTAATGTGAAGATGTGGGACGAACAAAGAGTTGGCCCAGCTTTAGATGCCGGATATGGTACAGCTGGTGAGCTGGGATATAATTCTGGTATGGCGGCCCGCGATAAATGGGTAGACCGAAATGTGGATCAATTACGTGTATCTACTAATCCCAAGTTAACATTTGGTCTTGAAAATCACGAAGGTCCTGCGAACTATTTCATTAAAGCAGCTGCTTCACAAGAAACACAAGGTAAAGTAGAGAAATACTTACCGGACACCTATTTTGTGAATACGCCTGATAGATGGTTGACGACAACCGGTTTAGAAAAGGGTCAGACATCGCGAGCAATACAGGTGGATAAGGATGTTAATCGTGCTACTACTTCTAAACCATATTATGGTGGAGATTCAAACCCGGGTGGTACCCAAATGTATACCCCTGGAGAACATCAACAACCCAAACGTCCACAATTAGAATCAAACCCATTATTAAATGCCAATGCAAAGGGATGTGGTATTGCTACAGCAGCAGATTATGGTAGAGATGGTTATAAAAGTCTACCAAATAATCGTGCGACAGTAAAGGCTCCCGAAATGGGTAGTATTCACGGGTTTATGCGAGCAGCAGTAGCCCCTTTATTAGATATATTAAGGCCATCGAGAAAAGAAAATATCATAGGTAACCCTAATCCGAGTGGAAATGTTCAATCATATGTTCAAGCACCACCTGTATATAACCCAGCAGATCGTACACCAACTACAATTAGAGAAACAACCGAGGGCAAACTAGACAATAATCATTTGAATGTTCAAGGACAAACTGATGGTGCTTATGTAGTAAGTCAGCAACAGGCATTTGATCAACAACGCGATTCAACCAATAGTGAATATTATGGTGACGGTGGAATGAACAGTGGAGTGGCATTATATAATGCCGCATATAATCAACGAAATAATGTTAACAAAACCCAAGTGAATCGTCCAAACCAAGGTGGTATGTCCATGTTGAATCATGAACAACATATGAAAATAGACAAAGCAGATGCTGATAGAAATAATAACAGAATGTGGGTTCGTAATGGAAATGGAGGTATAAATAACAGCATTCCTTCAGTTGAAACATATGGAAAAATAAGTGTACCTCAATATTACGACAACTGCCAAAACTGCGACCGTATAAACCCCGACATATTAACCGCATTCAAAGAAAATCCGTATACTAAAAGTTTACACAGTTATTAATATAGATTGATACATCATATGTAAAAACGCGAGGATTTAATTACATACAATACTTAAGTATTTAATTAAATATAATATAAAAATACAAATATGTTAATACGTACGAAAATGAAAATAGTCGAGGTTGATGAAATAACAGATGTAACCGAAAATACCGACAAGAATACGCTGGACAATTCAGTATGTATAGTTAATTTGAATGATAGTCCACAGGTATATACGGTAGAAAATATGATAACACCTGAAGAATGTGAACATATGATTAATATATCTAAGGATAAAATGACAGCAAGTTTAGTAAGTGACGATAAACAAGGGACTATTTCATCTGGTAGAACCAGTCATAATGCCTGGATACAACATAATTATGATGACATTACATTACGAATCGGAGAGAAATTAGCGAAGATTGTAAATATGCCATTAGAAAACGCAGAGGCGTTCCAAGTGATTTATTATGGAGAAAATTGCGAATATCGTAATCATTTTGATAGTTGGGACCATAATGATTCGACTAAGACACTTCGTTGTATGAAATACGGAGGTGCTAGATTAAAAACAGCGTTGGTATATTTAAATGATGTGGAGGAGGGAGGATCTACTAGACTGAATAAATTGAATATAGATGTAAAGGCTAAAAAAGGAAAACTACTTGTGTTTGAAAATACGTATTCAGGAACAAATATTAAACATCCGTTATCCGAACACGCTGGTATGCCTGTTATAACAGGAGAGAAATACGCATTTAATTTGTGGTTTAAAGAATGTAATTCAAAAAAGCTGTATTCTGAATTTAACCCGGATTACTACAATAAGAATGATAATAATACACAATCCACACAATCCACACAATCAACACAATCAACACAATCAACCCAATCAACCCAATCAACACAATCAACCCAATCAACACAATCAACACAATCAACACAATCAACACAATCCACAGAATCCACACAATCCACACAATCAACACAAACAAATAACATAAAAATGTCTATTGAAGAAAATAACAATGGTTTGGTGAATACATCAGTTACATTGGATAACAAATCACCCGATAATATATCGTCATATAAGTATAATAACATACTAAAAATACCACATTATTTCACGAAAGAGTCTATAGAAAAAAATATATATACCTCCAAGCTTTTTATATTTAAATCCGAGTGCGAAAGAATAATGTCCCAATGCCACTTCACACCATCAATTTCACAAAAATATACAAACTGTTGGGTAAATAAGGAGTCCTGCCAAGAATTAATACAAAAGATGGAAGATTCTATAGGGATAAAGTCCGAATTCTTTGAAAATCTGAATGTCTTTAAATACTTACCCAATCAAACTCATGGACCGTTTAGCGATTCCTATAATCTGGATTCTGATAATGGCAAGAAATATACCAAGGTACGCGGTCAAAGAATATTTACAATATCCATTCCATTAAATAATGCGATTGAGTATCATTTTCCAAAATTAAACAAGACAATACAATATTTACCCGGAACATGTTTATTATATGATAATATAGCGAGTAATAGTATTTGTTACACGGATCGTGATATGGAGCATATTGTAAAGAACACAAACGACACCGAATCGTATGTAGTGAATATATATATCCGAGAGAAAAATGCTTTGGGTAACACATTACTTTATATACCAGATAGTGTCAATAATATGGTTTCATTAGCACCGTCAGTAGTGACAAACAATCTACAAATTAACAGTGAAAGTGTTTCAAATCAACCAGTAATAACTGAAGAATATATAAAAACATTTAACGAGGTATTAACCATGTTCGAAACAAATAGGATAACCCCATCTTGGCGTGGACATAATAGTTTTACTTATACATTCAAAGGTCAGTTTGAATATTTTATGAAATGTGTGTTAGAATATATACAAACAAGGATAACGACAACAATAAGCAATACAAATATATCAGTTAATGCCTTAAATATGGATCACTTTAATAAAAAATATATGTTTGATGAATTTAATCCTAGCATAGTAGATAACGCTATCAATCCGTCTACATTATTGATATTACAAGATTATTATAAGACAACAATCAAATCAGGTGTATTCTTATTAGGCGATAAACAATCAAATAGATTCAAGGCACATAACGAACCTATGTCTAGAATATTACATTATGAAATGTTGCCATTAATCGAACATATAGCGGGCAAGCCATTACAACCAACCTATACATATTTATCTTGTTATGTAGATGGATCAGATTTACCCCCACACACTGATCGGGCTGACTGCGAGTATACAGTTTCTTTTATCATAAATAAGCCGATGGATAAGAAATGGCCTATTTATTTTCATACAAAAAAACAACCAACCAAGCACCAGGGACGTGTTAATTTTACCCCACCAAAGAATGAATGTATAGAATGTGATTGTGGACCAGGTGGGTTTATGATGTTCAACGGTACAGATCATGTTCATTTTAGAGAAAGTCTCGAGGGTGAATTTTATCATATCGTATTGCTTCATTATAGAAGTATTTAATTACATATAACATGGGAGTATAAACATAAGAACATTACAAACAATATAGTGATTGTTAAAATCATTTAATATTTCTACTATTTTTAATATTTGTTTATTAAAAATAGTAACAGACAACCGTTTCATACCATTGTTTGATCAATTTACCAGAATATATCCAGTGTCATTATTTGTACCAGATATCATTAATTTAAATGTGTCAAATAATACAGGAATATCTACCGAGTTACTAATATTTATCGGATGTGTATAATTAGAACGATGATTAATTTCTATGAGAAACGGATTTTTATCCTTGTCTACAACATAATCCATACCTAATATACAATATTCATTACCAACAATGCAATCTATTTCTGGTCTAAATATTTCTTTTAGTTTACTGGAGTGATTTACGACTTTGGTAAAAATTTCATCATGTAAATTAATTTCAGTTGGTAGCAACCATTTTGTAGTAGGTGTTTGATGAATAATATTCATGTCTAGTATATTTTGTTTTGATTTTTCATCAGGATTATATATTTTAGATGACATTGATCCCCAAAATTCACGGTGAATATACATTTGTTTGTTGTACAATAAAAAGTAAACCCGCATTTTGTATCGTTTATTTTCAATTAAATCAGGATTACATATATTACGCTGTATAACATAGCTTTTATTATACTTATCCGGTTCATTTGTTATTTCGTTTCTGGTTAATATATGTACATTTTTAGCGCCCGAACCGGATCGTGATTTAACATATAATAATTCATCATCCGGTATATGATCTGCTTTGTTGATATCCGGGATATATTCTGGAACGAAGGACATATTATTTGTTCGTTGACAAAAACACAGCTTATCATCTAATGTGTTAGTTTTCTCCATAGGAGATATATAATATACTGTCATTTTTGAATACATATTGAGCCATGTATTAACAACTTTCATATCTGGGTCTCTATCGTTATACAATATTCCTATTTGTTGGTTATCATTTTTAAAGTCGTCATATAACAACTCACCTACTTTTTCAAAATTGTCTTTGCTTTTATCAGTATACATAATTATAGAGAATCCGGCTGCTTTTGCGAAATAAGACATTACTCTGTATTATAATATTAGCAAAATCTTTATATCCAGGAATAATACAATATTTATTTACAATTAAGTTATAATTAACATAATTTAATACAATCTATTATTAATATTATTGTATCATGAAATACCTGATATATAAATTATTTAGTGGAGTTGGGTTTTGCAACCAATTGTTTTCATTAGAAACTGCCATTTATATGGCCAATATTAGTAAGCGCAAATTAATATTATTAATACCACATCCTCTATGCCATTGCGGACATGCTTCATGGGATTATGGCTATTTTTTAAATTATTTTACAAGCGACTTTTTAACCTATTTACCTGAGGGGTTTGAAGTTCATTATAAAGTGACACCGTATTCAATAACTAGTATTATATCTAATAAAGATAAATGTAAGGAGATAAAATATCCATGTAGTTTTAACAATCTAGTATTTGTTGACAAAGAATTGGACATGGATGGAAATAAACAAGATATATCAGAATTTGTACATTATAGGCAAAAAACAACAACAATGTTTGATGAAAATCAAGAATCAGAATATTTATATATTACTCAATCATCTGCTAGTCGGTGTTTTTATAATTTTTACACTACGATTGAAAACTACATGTTAATGAAACACATATGCGAGTCTTTAAAAATAAACACATTTATTCAAGAATGTGCGAATAATATTTATGCTAGTTTATCGGACAATACAAATAAGAACTCGTTTGATATATTTTGTCATTTAAGATTTGGCGATAGACATAAAGATCTCGATTTCGTAAATAGATCGAATGATATTATATTGAAAAACATAAATGAATACATTGGTGGTCATCTTACAAACATGATCCGACCAACTGTGTATTGTATGGTTGATAATAAATCAAATACACGATTCATTGAAAATATGAAAAAGTACAAGGTTATTTATATAGATAACGAGTTGTCGAATGGTTATATAGATACTATTTTAAAGAATAATCCGATGATTAGTCGTGATTTTAAGAAATGTAAAAATTATGCAGTAGCTACTGCTTTAATAGAAGTATTATTATGTGTAAAAGGAAAGGAATTTGTAGGTACAACCACCAGTACTTTGTCACATTACATACAATATTTGAGATACAATGAAAATAAATCTCACGAAAATTACTGTAATATGTCCAATAAAAATGTTCAATATTGTCGTCTTCAGCCTATGATAAAAAGCAAATATCCGTGGATTAAATATAAATATAGCGGTGGGCACCCGGTTAGTTGGCATGCCTTTTGGTCGCCAGACTCATTATTTGGAAAACCCGAACAATTAACCCAAAATATATATACGATTGTCAATAAAACGGATGGATTCGGATCACAATTACATGCTTGTTTTTCTTTAATTGCCTATTGTGTATATAGCAATTCCCGATATGTACATACTCCGTTTACAATAATGCAACACAATGATACGAATAATCCGAACTTTCCTCAAATTATGAATGCGTTTATAAATATAGAATCAAAATATGATAGTATACATCAAATATCAAGCTATGAAAATTCACTCGTTAATGGAGTTCAAGAAGGATATTTCGTTCACGGAAGTCTTTCACCTGAATTTTTTTATAATGACAAGGCGTTAACCATTCTTCGTGAAATATATGATTCAAAATCAAAACCAGATATACCAAATTATGATAGATCCAAAAAAAATATTGTATTACATATGCGTCGTGGTGATGTAAATGCAATCAAATATCCATCACGATGGACATCCGACCAAGAATATATTGAGTTGCTTCGTAAAACGATAGAAAATATAGGGAACGATGCAACTGATAATATAGCAAATTATGATATTCATATATTATCCGAAGGAAAACCCGATTTATTCAAAGCAATTACAGATATTTATCCCGATATTAAACTACAGTTAAGTACAGATATTCAACAAACATTTCACATCATGGTAATAGCCGATGTATTAATCATGTCAAAAAGTTCGTTTTGTTATTCTGCTGGTTTGATTAATAAAAACAAAGTCGTCGCCAATAATTTGACTAGATGGTGGCATAAACCACTGAAAACTTGGAGTATTATTTACACCTTTGAAGATTTAAAACGGGACAAAGTCCCGTTAAATCCAAAGACAACGTTACCGATAAATGAATTAGAGGGCACGCAAAGCGTGCCACTTTAAATCTTCATCGGTGTATATTGGACGATGGACGGTGCCTTCATTTTTCACATCTACACGATAGACATTGTGTAAGATCATATAGAGTTGGGGGGCGCAGCTCTTTTCTGTTGCTCCTTCTTTAACCGCTTTTTGTCTCTCTTGATCCTTCTCTGTTTCCTTTTTTTTGATATGTCTACCAGACTGACTCTCAGTATAGTAATGCGGTGATCATGTGTACCAAGACCGGCGGATACTACATCTTCGCCTAACTCACAATAGTGCGATTGGCAGCATTCGTCGGCACCCACAACTTCGTCTGCATACTTTTCAAAATACTCCAAATTGTTTGTAATTTCTCCAATCTGTACTTCGACTTGTTTCTTGTAAACCCTTGTAGTGAGCTCGCATTCCCCCCCACTACAATACCCACTATGATCCGACACATCTTCCTTGAAAATAATCTCGATACGAACGCTCATTTGCTTCTTGATAAATACTGATTGTCATAAAAACAAAATTAAATAATGGTTTCAATTTTTTATATTTATGTCCCGTTTTAAATCTTCATCGGTGTAAATGAAATTATATATATTAGTGATAGCAATCAATATATAAGTCGTGATAATAATATTATTATAGGATATGGTATATGAAATTGCCAAATATTGAAAACAGCTAGCTACACATATTTGAAGAAGATGTATGGTTAGTGATATTAAACTACAAACAATTACTTATCCTTGGTTTTTCTAGTAGGAAATATAAATATTATTATACTGTATATGACTACAACAAAATCAAAAAAGAGTAAATCAAAAAAAAATACTCGTAAATATACGCAACGCGGAGGGGGCACATATTCAGAATTGAAACAAGCAATTCTGAATGGAAATGTGGATTTAGAACAAATTAACACAATGTTAAATGAAACTAAACTTACAACAGATGAGAGATATATGGCACTTATGTTTGCGATTATGAAAAATAATGTAGAACTTGTAAAAATATTATTACAAAAATATGATATTGATTTAGAGAGACCCAACAATGATGGATATCGTCCATTGCCGTTTGCGATGGAGGAAGGACACGCAGAAATAGTAATATTGTTATTACAAAAAGGGGCAAATGCCGACGATTTAAACTTTGATGGTTTTGATTTTTCAGATACTAACTTGCATTATATAAAAGTTAGTAATAGTTCATTTAAAGAGGCAATTTTTGTAAATACTATCCTAACCAACACTACCTGGAATAAATGTAACTTTACACAAGCACATATGGAAAATACGAAACTAACTAAAGCAGACATAACTGAGTGTGTATTTAATAACGCTACTATTAGTAACACAGATTTTAGCGTGGCACACCTGATTGATTGTGTTTTCAATGACGCTACTATTAGTAACACAGATTTTAGCGAGGTATACCTGGTTGATTGTTTTTTCAATGACGCTACTATTAGTAACACAGATTTTAGCGAGGCGACTCTACTACGTGTTAATCTGGAAGGGGCAACCATCACTGAATCTAATTTTACTCATACGGATTTAACTCTTGATGATTTTAATGGTGCGACATTAAATAACAATGATTTGTCAAATATGGCTATAGAAACCGTACCTGATAGTGACGATGAAACTGATCTCCTCCGTGAACGACTGCTTACAACGAATATTGTTACCTTACATAAATCAGACATAAATCCGTTTATACAGTCTAGTTTAAAAGGATTCGACTTGATTGAAGGGATAGACGTCGATTTGTGTTCTTATATTGAATCTGACCCAAATAACGTTTTATTCATATACGAAGGACAGACTGCGTTAATTGATAAGGCACAGTTAAGAAAGATGGTAAATGATTACGACGAGCAAATTGTATTTCAATGTAAAAATATTGATACTGCCTTTACCCCTAGAGAGGATAATATTATTGAGGACCCACACTTAAATATGAGAAGTATTGGAATATACGGCGTAATGATACCATTAGACCAATTATCGGAAGTTATCGTTAGAGACAAACAGATTTTTGTTATACAAACTGATTCTAACAGTAAATCGCAACAAATACCCATCGCATCATTAAGTACCATACTTGGCGGCAATGTAGTTAGTGCAGACCATTGTCAAGCAGCGGTTTCTATCAGAATCGGCAATATATCATATGTTGATAATGAAACTTTACAAAAACAATGTGTAAAGCAGGTACAAAGAACGATCCCAGAAATAACACGAACAATACGTAAGCAAAGTGGGTATGACAATGTAGACCCGGCTATATCGAGAAATATAGGTTCATTCCTAGGAGGAAGAAAAACCAAGAAATCCAGAAAATCCAAGAAAACCAAGAAATCCAAGAAATCCAGAAAATCCAAGAAAACCAAGAAATCCACGAAAGCCAAGAAATCCAAAAAAGCCAATAATCAGTTATAGTATCTTATTTGAATAATAATTACAAACACACAACTTGTAATATTTTATTTTTAGATAATTCAGCACTATTGATACCATAAATATTATCATGACTACATGATAACGCGGAAACCATTCCATAATTTGATCCATAAGTAATATACAATTTACAAGTATGTGAAGAAAGAATATATGCATCTACAAATACTTTTGATATATCTTCGTCAACCGGTTTTCTATCCAAGTGTTGTATAATATCATCGTTATAGAGAACACGATCTTTATTCCATATTTTTATACCTGTTTTATATGCTTCATCGGAATCACTTGTAATAAAGATATTATAAGATGAGTTCATGGTTTCATCACACTGATTTTTTATAGTCGTTAAAAACTTTTCAATATGTGTATGGATTCCAGTGCTATGAGTTTCTCTTTTATTTGTTACCATATACTTATCACCACATCTAATCTGTATCCCTATAATATTTGTTCTACCTTTAATGATACTATCTACTTTCTTTAAAAATAAATCTTTGGGTTTGAATATATGAGTATATAATTTTTGATATTCGTTGATTACCTCTTCGTCTGTAATTTTTACTCCAACTATAGTACCAATTTTTTTACATATATTACTATTTAGATGAAAAACATAATGGTCATCCGGGAATATATTTTTATATGATTTATTTTTGTCCGCGTTATCTTTATCTTTATCCAGGTTATCTTTATCCGTGTTATCTTTATCCATGTTATCGTCGTTTTGCATATAATTATTTTTAACATGGTCAATCATTCTTCCTTTACCTCCATCGATTAAATTCCAGCCAATTTGACATATTTTTTTAGCAACCATAATATCGTTGGCATTATATATTTCATAATCAAACAAGTCTACTATATTTTCTTTATTCCATAAAATATAAAATTCATGCTTAAATATTTTACTTAATATTTTTATTGTGATTAAACCATTTATTCTATCTCCATAACCGCCTAATAGCATATTTGGATACGATATAATAAACATGTATATATATAAATATATTTATAATAAATATATTTATAATAAATATATCAGAAATTCGCTATTTTTACTTATTAAAAATTAATAAAAATTATTGACAGATTACTTTGGTTAAATATTGTGTTATACCTTCTGTGGCCTTTTTTACATCCTCATCCTCATTAACTGTACATTGCGCATTAAATTTACGACCAAATAAACATGGCTGATTTAATAAATAATTAATTTCTTCAGTTATAATTACATTATAATTTTTAATATTGCTATGACCTTGATATGGATAATCCATATCAGGCCAATTAGTAAAAGTAGTAGCTCCAGAAGCTAAATTAGGTGTAGTAATTATCTCAGATGTTAAATCATTTTTAAAAACTTCAGATATAAAATAATGTTCTTCAGGCGACCGAATATTTTCCCATACCTCATTAATATCATCTACTGTATTGAAACACACAACACTAGCAATTTTTCTATTCAATATAACCCAATTACTTGTTTTTTGAATATTTTTTTTATCATAATATTTTAATGCATTATTACATCTAGGAAAAACACCTCTTTGGTTTGGACAAATGTTAAAATGTGATAAATTGTCTTTTGTTAAAAATGTATAGACATAATCAAATGATTTAAAAGGAATACATGATTGAGATAATGATATTATTTTTGAACAACCGTCATCGTATGCTTGTTTAAATAACAAATTGTGAGCATGAATAAGGGTAACATGTGCGTATTTTGTTTCTATACAATTATCTAATTTATACTCTTCAAAATATTTTAATTTGATATTATTTTTATAATGAATATAAATTTTATATTTTGCCTTATCAACATTTTTAAACCAATTATGCCATAATTCTTCTAGATGTATTTTATCATATATTAAAAAACAAAATCCGAGTACTTCCATTTATAATGAATATATATCATATATATTTAAATAGTATACTTGTTTTAAATTATAAATGGAAAAGGTTTCTATCGTAATTCCAACATATAATCGATTTAAGTATTTAATGAATACGATACAATCAGTCAAAGAACAAACACACACGAATCTTGAAATAATTGTAGTAAATGATTGTTCAACAGAAACAGAGTATTATCAGTATAATTGGGAAGAAAACGGCATACATATTGTTCATTTACCAGAAAATAGTAAAACCAAATTTGGGTTCGCTTGTCCAGGTGGATATCAACGTAATTTTGGAATTAAAGAGGCAGTTGGAGAATATATTGCGTTTTGCGATGACGATGATACTTGGTTTCCACAAAAATTGGAATTACAATTGAAAGCAATGAGGGAAAATGATTGTAGAATGTCGTGTACGGATGGATTATTTGGGAGAGGTGTGTATGATCTAACAAAAACATATAAAAAATATAATAAAGAACATTACTTTGGTATATTAAAAGGTATATATAAAAAAAGAGGTTCTGAATTATTAGATAATGGATTTCCATTAGTTTGGACACCAGACTTTTTTAAAGTACATAATTGTGCTATATGTAGCTCAATGATGATAAAAAAGGATGTAATAGATGCTGTTGGTGATTTTGCGATTGCTCGCGCAAATGAAGACTACGAATATTGGCGTAGAGCCGTTAAAGTAACAAATTGTGCGTATGTAGATGAGCCATGTGTCTACTATGACTCTGGTCATGGTGCTGGTCAAAATTATTAACGACATAACATGTAATAATAACTAAGTATAATAATAAATTTGGTTTATTACTATACGCATTTGAACATTTATATAGTCAGCAGTGTATTATTTTAGGACAACTTTTTTCGGAAAAAAATAAAGGTATGATATAATATGTATAAACCATCTAATCCAAATCCATGTGATGAATATTTATCAGATAGAGACTATTTACTTCATATGATTCCACACCACCAGGTAGCTGTAGATATTAGTATTGACATGCAGAAAAAAAGTACTAACCCAGTTATGCATGAAATTTTAAGAGAACTTATATGGACACAAAATAGAGAAATAATGATGATGAAAGATGTTCTTAGGAATTTACCAGATAATATTAGCTCTGACAAACTTGAAATGAACAAAAATTATCGTACTACTATTCTGGATTTTACCAAAACTGCTTCTGATCCAACCGCTGAATGTAACCCTGATTTTTTTAATCCAGAACTTCATAAAAAACACATTTCTCATATGAAATTAGATGAAAAAATGTATTTGGAACATATGATTCCACATCATCAAGTAGCGGTTGACATGAGTAAAACGCTTCTAAAACATACAAATAGCGATTTTATGACTGCTTTCGCTTATAGAATTATTAGAAGTCAACAATACGAAATTAATTACATGACACAATTACTACAAAATTTAAGAGGGTGGTCTTGGAATAGTCAACTAATTACTTAAATTACATAAGAGTTCCTTCCAGATTCAATGGTTCAATCGCAACACATGGACGGGGTAAATTACCTGGTGAATAATTAATTTGTTTTCCACAAAAATCTGGATGGTTTTCAACCATGATTGTTTCAAAATGATCAGGAATCGGTTTTAATAGTGCGATATGACATCTAAGTAAGCAGTCGGCTCTTTTATTTAAATGAACTAGTATGTCCTTTTTATCGGTTACACTTTTAAAATGTCCCATTAACCAATCTTGATCAGCACCGCGACGAAAAGTATTATGAACCGGTCTACTTGTAAATGAATTAATTACATCGTATATATTAACCAATTTGTCTGGGTATTTTTCAATTAATATTTTATTACATACGCCAAATAATCCACCCATTAAACTACCATGGGCTGGATTGTCTAAAATGGAATGAATTGCTTTACCCGACTCAATCCATTCATCTACCATTTTTTTTTCTCTAGGTGAAGCTCTTGAATCCGCATCTCGTGAAATCCAATAATCGACATCATTTTCATTTAAAGGTGTGAATCGTCTGAACATACCTTCGATATCTTCACCTCCTCCATTACTCAATTCTGAAAACGGAATTAAAACACAGTTTAAATTTTGTAAAATGTTTAGTACGCTTGTAGGTACCATTTGTTTCCCAGTTGAATAATATACTCTTACTTCCCATCCTAGATATATTATATTACTACTGACTACTGCCTCAATAATTCCATGACAATATTTTAATTTATTGCCAAATAAACAATATGTAATTACCTTTTTACCCATGAGTATACTATATATATGTAGTATTTTTTTTCGTATCAAACTAATACTTTACGAAGCATGAATGATTTAATCTTTCTTTCTATTTTTATTGTTCCTTGGAAATAACGTCTAAATTGTTGTAATATGAATTAAACAAAACATAATTAAACATAATTCATTCTTATATATAATTATGCTTAATATACATGAAACTATTAAACTAAAATTAAACAGTTTCATAGAGCAAAATAAAATACCAAATTTAATATTTCACGGTGTAGCTGGTAGTGGGAAAAAAACACTGTTATTCGACTTCTTAAAACAGGTCTATGACAACAATAAGACATATATTCAAGACTATGTAATGACAGTAAACTGTGCCCATGGAAAAGGCATCAAATTCATTCGAGAAGAATTAAAATTTTTCGCAAGAACAAATATTGACATACATGATGGTACTATTTTTAAAAGTATAATTCTATTAAATGCGGATAAGCTGACAATTGACGCGCAATCAGCACTTCGCAGATGTATCGAGTTATTTAGTCATTCTACACGATTCTTTGTTGTTATAGATGACAAGTATAAATTATTGCGTCCAATATTGTCACGATTCTGTGAAATATTCATACCCGAGCCAGTGTCGAGTGGAAAAACAATTAACCTACATCAGTATAAATTGGAACAATCATTTACAACTATTCAAAATGATAAACGATTGAAAAGGATAAAATTCAAAGCAGAGCTTGATAAAATAAAAACCAAGACTTTACCTGAAATAAGTGAAAGGTTGTATGAAAAAGGGTATAGTTGTTTGGATATAGTAGAATATATATCTGATTCGAAAATGGATCCTGAAAAGAAGTTTGAATATTTAGTATTTATTCAAAAAATAAAAAGAGAATTCCGAGATGAAAAATTATTGATGGGGTGTGTATTAAATTTTTTGTTAATCCGTTCAGATTACAATTTAGAAAATATTTCATTTATGTAAATATGGATGATTATTCTGTGTCAAGCTTACAAGAATCGAGAAATGAATGGTGTGCTCGTTTAATAAATATTTTAACACCACTCGTGATCGAAGGTGTTAAATCCATTTTTGATGAATCATGGAAAATTTGTATAGAAAACGATGAACACGAAAAATATTTAATGACTTTTCAGAATTTCTTAACTCGTATTCCGAAATGGAATTCCACCATAGTCGAAGAAGAAACAAAACGAATATTGGAAAAAAGTAACTGTGGGTATTTAAATGATCTAATCAGTTGTGTTCATATCATTCAATTGAAAAGCCTAACATGTATGCGTGTAGGTAACAAGCAGAAAAAGATAGATATATCAATACCTTCGTTAACTGAATTTATTCACAAGGTATACATTAATAGTGCTCGTAAAATATATACAAATATCTATTTGTTTGAAAGAAATATAACTCCACTTCAGGTTCAAAAACACAATCGTGAGTTGGAATTGATTATCAAAGAGCAAATACTAACGACCATCCGGAATAATATTCCAGTAGAAGATATTTTAAGGGTATATTTAGACGAAACAATCGAAGAAGATGTTCAAGTGGAGGAAAAGGAAGAAATAATTTCGACAGAACCAGTGGAAGAATCAATAGATAACGACAACAAAAATCATGCTACTGATGAAGATACAAATAATAAAACGGAAACTATGGATGAATCCGACAAAACAAACATGAATAAATTAAACGACAATGATAACTTAGACATACCTAGATTAGACGACGAATTGAATAAATATGTTCCGACTGTTCAGTTTAATAATATAGATAGTATATCACAATTAGAAGATCATAATACGGATATTTCACCTACATCTACAGATAAAGGTGTAATAGCTAGTGATAACTATGGTGAAGATGATGATGATGGAAGGTTGGTCATTGGGGACAAGATTAAATTATCAAGTATGGATTTTGAAGAATTGGAAAAGCCCAAAGTAATTAACAAGGTACCAATTGGTCTAGAAGAGATTGAAATATTGACATAACTTATTGTATGATAAAATATAATGTGTTATAATATAAAATTGATAATAACAGTGGCTTATAAATTAATAATATCATATCGAGTACAATATCATATTATTAGATAATCTCAACTAATAATGTTATCAATGTATGCTTTATTAATAACTATCTTCTGTGTACTTGTAGTGTTAGTACTAGTATGTGTCTATTTAGAGTGTGATTATGAAATAAATAATATGGCTGAATTAGCTAGATCCAATCCCAATAATAATCTTAATCCTATTCACGACCGTAGTGTATCTGCTATAATTTAAGCACATGTCCGTATGTGTAAAATAATAAACATAAATATTACTAATAATATTTATATTTATATTATTAGTAATATTTTGTATAATTCGTAAAAAATAGATTTACTTTGTTTTATGTTAATGTAAATGACTGATATTTTCATATATGCTTTAGCTATATCGACCGTTTTTTTTCTTTTCAAGTTTCTAGAAATGAAGATGTTACCAGATGAAGAAAAAAAGCCATTGAAGGTTATTATAAAGGAATCCATGTTAGTATATTTAGCGTCGGTAATGGGTATTTATATGTACGCCCAATTTGATTTACCCATATTAAAAGAGAATATTAGTAGTAAATCTGCCTTGGCATTTGTAGATACTCCTACATTCTGATGATAATAGATTAGAGTGTGACTATAGGTAATATCTATGTAACATCATACGCTCTACTAATTATATACATAAATGAATATTATGTATATAATCAACACCACCCCCAACACCAAAGGCATTATCACCATCTAATCACCACTACATATAGGTTAACCTAATATTGGGATAGTATCAATATTTATTATGTTATGATTTCTATTTATTTTCTTTCTTGGTACAATATACTTTTTAAATAAGACATGATCCAATTGCTTTGATGGAACCGCGCCATGGATTGTTCGGGCAATCATTTTATATAGTTTAAATTCTGGATATCTCTCTTCACCATTTGTTTTATATAGAATGTTTCTTTTCTTGTCGTCGATTAACCATGAATGTACTAGTTGTGCCACCTTATTTTTTTTAATCACGGATTCAAGATCATCCAGGTCTTCTATAAAATTATCAAATAAACAACACGCAAGTCTACATAAATCAAAGCTATAATTAGGTTCGAGTCTAGGTTTTTTATCATTAAAATAAGGTTCGCAATTATACTGGGTTCCGGCGTCGCCTTTTGGATGAAAACTATCACTACACATTGTTTTTCCATTAAATTTATAAATAGATCTGCCAAAGTCAATGATTTTATATACCTTTCCGAATGTAGGTACCTTGTAATAAGTGTTGTTAAAACAATAATGTATATACTGCTTATCTGTATTAACATACATGATGTTATTTGTATGTAAGTCATTATGAGTAAATGAAAATACTTTTTGGAATAGCGTAAGCGTAATGATAATTTGAAATAAACATGAGGCCCATTCTTCGTCGTTTAACAGATCATTTTCCATTAAATAATCCAAAGTATTTGTGCATTTTTCCATACTAATCATTTGGACTGGGAATTCGTAAATTGAACAACAAATGGTACTATTGTCAGTGGCTACAGACGAATCACAGTTATTACAATCACTATCATTATCACTATTATTGTCAATGTCATTATTAGATTCATTATCCTTAGTATTAACGCTATTACTATCACAATCACTATCAGACTCGTCATATTCAGCTGATGTATTTGATGATTTTGAGCTACACGATGAATCTGATTTGCTCGATTTTGTAGTTGTAGGAAGATTCGTGCTATATACACAAACGTTACTTAAATCAATATTTACATGGTCTATATCTATCTGACTCGTATCATCTGTATTAGATGTCAATCCAATAAAACACTTGTTATCTTCCAATTTATCTACGACAAAATACTGATTTTTTTCGGAGATCACAATCTTCTTTTTATTACTGCGCGAATCGATATTAAATATGTTGGCATGCTGGTTATTATCGATACAATACAATATGTCTTCGTTTTTATGGAAGAAATCACATTCATTTAAATAATCAATATCATCAACCATGTTATAATTAAATTTTTTCTTAATGCCTAGGTATGATCCATAATAATCAATCGCATTAATATAATTAAAGTTATGTAACAATTGACTTGATAAATATGTAAAGAATGAGTCGACATAAGCGCTATTATTTTTATCCAATAGTTTGGGAAAACATGTAGTTGGAGTATCATTAAACTTAGGTAGTTGTTTAAGAACATTATTAGAAACATCATATTTGCCAGTCAATAGCCTTAATGGATCTAATAGTGGTGAAAATTTACAGAAAACAGACTTTTCAAGGATAGTATTTGATACATCGGTTACCAGTGCGACTAATGAATTACTGTCGGTTGTTTCCACTATGGAAGTAAGGTAATATTTTTGATTTAGATTGATACTGTTATAGTTAGTGGCGTTTAGAGAGAAAAAGTTGTCATATAATGGAATATAGTTTTGTAGATGAGTTATTTTAAAGTCGGATTTCTCTAAAGCATTAAATAATTCTTCGTTGTTATTTTTTCGATAATACAATGAAAAGTTCATTCTTTATTATTGATAAAGCAAAAATAAAGAATCATTTAAACTTATTTTCGTATTTCGTAATGTTTTTTTTTCTATTTAGACATTATTACTTATGACGTTAGATTTAAAGAAATTCGATATGAAACATATTAGCTTCCGTCCAGATGAAAATAAAGGTCCTGTTGTTGTTTTGATCGGAAGAAGAGATACTGGAAAGAGTTTTTTAGTGAGGGATTTATTATATCATCATCAGGATATTCCTATTGGAACTGTAATATCTGGTACAGAAGCTGGTAATGGATTTTTCGCTGAGCATGTTCCAAAGTTATTTATTCACGATGAATATAGCACGGCAATAATTGAAAATATATTAAAGCGGCAAAAAACGGTATTGAAGCAAGTACAAAAAGAAATGGAATCATATAAACGGACAAATATAGATCCTAGGGCGTTTGTAATATTAGATGATTGTTTGTATGATAATAAGTGGACAAAGGATAAGATGATGCGATTATTATTTATGAATGGTAGGCATTGGAAAATAATGTTGATAATTACAATGCAATATCCATTGGGTATACCTCCGAATTTGCGCACGAATATAGATTTTGTGTTTATATTGAGGGAACCATATATAGCAAATCGAAAGCGAATATGGGAGAACTATGCCGGAATGTTTCCCACTTTTGAATCATTTTGTCAAGTAATGGATCAATGTACCGAGAACTTTGAATGTTTAGTTATAAATAATAATGTGAAATCGAACAAACTACAAGACCAAATATTTTGGTATAAAGCACAAAATCATAGTAATTTCAGATTAGGCTCCAAAGAATTTTGGGAATTATCGAAAAATTTGGAGAGTGATGATGAGGAAGAAATATACGATCCAAACAGTGTTCAAAAAAAGGGGGCGGGACCAAAAATAAATGTAAAAAAAAGTAAATGGTAAGTTGTAAGTTGTAAGTTGTAAGTTGTAAGTGGTAAGCGGTGTAATAATATAATAATAATTTTTTCTGTATTCTTATTATATGACTGATAAAAAAAACACAATAATATCTAAAGAGCAACAATTAGGTAATTTAGTAATGGATACTTTTAAAACAGCAGATAATATCAACACTAATACCAGTATTGTTAATAATAATATTACCCCAAATAATACTAGTACTAGTAATAATGTTACACCAAGTAATAATGTTACACCAAGTAATAATGTTACACCAAGTAATAATAGTAATATGAGAGATAAAATACCGAAAAAAGTAGAAGCCGTAAAAATGAATTCAGAAGTAGTAATGGAAGTAAGCGAAATAATAGATAATAATTTTAAAAATCATAAGGAGTTTATAATATTTAAGAACCAATTAGATGCGATGACTAAAAACAATTTATATATACTAAAAGAGTGTAAAGAAAACAAACGACTATTGGATTTAAAATATGATAATTTGAACAACTATATTAACTATATTCAAATTTCCGTGATATTCTTGTCGACACTTTCTGGATTTTTGGAATCTACCAAAACATATTTTGATACACCTATGACAGCCGTATCTATATCTGGTGTGACAATTTCAACATACATTAGCTTAATTTTATCCGTTTCCAAGTATTTTAAATTCGACGAAAGCAAAGAAAGAATTCACAATCTTAGAGAGAAATATTCAAATTTACATAACAAAATAGAATATCGTATGGATATTCTTGGCCCATGGATGAATCATACCTTGTGGGAACATCAGGACCCAAAGGAAAAATTAACGGAATGGACTGAAAAGGTTGTCGTTGCTATGGAGGAGGAGTACATGACTCTAATCGAGACAAAACAGTCGTTATGTACTGAATTTGAAATAATAATGGACTCTAAAAGTAGAAACGAATATAATATTAGAAATAAAAATTTGATTCATGACAATCGACAGAAGCTGTTCAATACAATTAAAAAAGATTGGGAATTAGAACAAAAATTCAAGGAGTCATCTATTCCACTCGATTTTAAAAGTTCAATAGCATTACCGGATGACGATCTAAACAATTGGGATGATCCGTTATAAGTAAATATACAACGGTAATGATGGTTGTAAACGATACATCTTTGATACTATGCTAAAAAGAGTATGTGGTCCATATGGTTCCCACTAAAAAAAATTGAAGTTGAACTATATGATAGATGTGAAAGCATAATTATATAGTTAACGAACAATCGTTCTACACTTAATCAGTACTCAAATCAAGTATGACCGCAATGATGAATATGCCCTTAACAAACACAAACGAGTTGGTGGATGATGATGCGACAATTATCAGCAAGGTAGACCGCGGTCTATACGATGTAATTTCGGGGGCGATAAACAATTGTCATGAATTGAACTATTATAAAGAAAAACGTGCCCTGGAATCGTTGGATTCTGAATTAACTAATAGTGAAATAGTATATGACATAATTGGTGCGAGTTTACGTGGTTTGATTGGCGCAGGCGCAGATGTAAATGCTAGATTTAAATTTGGAATCACAGCTCTAATGTATGCGTGTGAAGGTTCCCTAACGGCAGCAAGAGTGTTGATAGAGCTTGGCGCAGATGTGAATGCTACAGGCAACTTTGGGTCAAATGCGCTGTTAACTGCTATTGGCAACAAACAAAATAAGATAGTTGAATTATTAATTCAAAATGGAGCGGATATTCATTCCGAGTCAACAAGCACCCTAAACGATGGGAAATTTAACTCCTCGCCGTTAGTTTATGCAGTTGCCGTTAGCAACTTAGCAGCAGTGAAATTGTTGCTAGACAATGGGGCAAAGCCCAATACAAAAGATAGAAATGGCAACACCCCTCTTGGACGTGCTAGATATGAACCAACCGGTGAGATCAGCAAACTACTTATTGAACATGGCGCTACTCTCCACGAGGAGATTGAAGAAAATGCGTAGGTTGGTAAGGTTATATAAATAAATAATAAAGTAGAATTCGCGTCATGTAATAGAAATGATAGTTAGTTAGTTAGTTTAGTTAGTTAGTTAGTTAGTATTATTATGTAGTCATAAAATAAAAAAGTCATAAAAAAAATGCTGTGAATATGAGCATTTTTTTTATGTAAATTGTCATCATATGTAATTTAACTATAAAATATAGTAAAATACATAGTCATATCGTATAAAATGATTAGGTAACCGGAGAGGGGATGATGGTATACAATGTATAACCAATCTAACTTATACTTGGGTTGAAGTAGCACCTAACAACGATAGGCCTTTATCGGTATTAACATCAGTTACAATATTGTCACCTTCGAAGAGAGACTGTCTTACCTCGGCAAGTGTAGCATTATCACTCATCGTGGTTTCTTGAGTGTTCATGTTTGCGACCGAAACTAAATCCCCATCTTTAGTAACAGTTTGGGTTAATTTATTACCAGATTCTAATGCTTTTTTCTTATTATCTTCCATAGCCTTCAACTTTGCCTCTTTTACTCTTGTATCAAATTCATCTTTAGCCTTTTCTTCGTTTTTCTTCTTTTCGCTCATAAGTTCATTTAATGTTTCCTCCATATATTCCACGCGACCAGTCTTATACGCCTCGGGGTGGAATGGAATCCATGTACCAACAGGTCCAACATAGATGTCGTGGTTTGGATCAACTTGTCTTAACATCTTACATCTTAGTTCGGCCTCTTGTTGAGTTGGGAAAACACCTCGTACCTTGATACCACGAATAGAGGTTTGGAATTGATGTTCCTCTCCAAATACCTTTTCAAGACGCTCTTCATTTTCATCCATATAGTTCTTATAATCGTCCACCATATTAGATTTGATTAGATTATCCTTCTCATCCTTTGTAAATTCCTGAAAATCCGCAGTAACCTTATCAAAGTCAATATGATACTTGAATGATAAGAAGTTTAAAAATTGCGTGAACTTTTCCATAGACTTACTAAAGTCCCATGTTTTAATAAACTCCTCAAACATAAACACCTCTCTCTGCTTTAAAATATGTTCAGGCGAAATAAACGACAAGCAGGCAAACTTTTGTCCGGCAATTGATTTGTCTTCGTCTAATAAATCGACATATTTAGGATTTTCAGTTCCATCCGGATTTGTTTTTAATTCAACATTAATAGGTTTAGAAAAACTCATTATACTTAGATTAACTATTAATATTTAAGTGTTTTTACGAAGAAACTATCTATCGATCAAATCAATCATTCGAATCAATCGAATCAATCTAATCAATCGATCTAACTAATTTATATCAACTGCTGATATGTTGTGTAAATTATGACATAGATAATTTAATATAATTAAATCAATTATATTAAATTATCTATGTCATATTAATAATGGTTTACGAAATATTTTTTCTTTTTAATTTATATAAATGCTAGATATGTTAGATTTAGGTGAACTTGTCAAAAGAGCCATTAAATACTTGGTTGAGGGTTTAATGGTTGCTATTGCTGCTTACGCTATACCCAAGAAGGCTCTTAACTTAGATGAGGTCTCCCTCATTGCTTTAACAGCTGCTGCCACATTCAGCATTCTCGATACCTATGTACCCAGCTTAGCAATTAGTGCTCGTTCTGGTGCTGGATTTGGTATTGGTGCCAATCTCGTCAAATTTCCCGGAGGATTCGCATAAAAACATGTTGTATCTCACGATACGATATGATGCTATATGCTAATATTATTAATTATATTGTTAATAATATTATTAAATGAAATCAGAATCATGATCTATCAAATTGTAATTACAACTAGATATGTAATAGTATATTGAATAATTAGAGTTATAAGCCCTAATAACAAGTAAGACCATTTTAAAATTTTAAGTTCAGTTGTCTGTTCATCCGAACATTCTTTTAATTGAATACACTTATTAATGTTATAATTCATTCTTTTAGTGTAAGGTACCAGGGCATACATCATATAGCATGTTGATATTACGATTAATCCTATAGCGATAATCTTTGCCAAATACGGTTCAACCTTGATAGATTTTACCCGTGACATGTGGTAAAATACAAGACTAGTTGTTAATATTACACCAGACACATTTAACCATCCGCTTAATAATGATTCAGGAAAATATATATCTTCAGAGTAGGCTAAATCCATTTGTAATAGATTTGTAGTTGTATTCACATTTGTATTTGTATTTGTATTTGGGTTATTATATAACATACCAGTTCCTGATTCGTAACTAGTAAACATTTCTATCGTATTCATATATATATATGTATAGAAATATAAAATGTCTGTTACAAACATTTATAAACTGAATTATCATAATTACCGCGTATTATATAGTCGGTACAAATTCCCAATTCAAGTCTTCGCAAATTTTTTTCCATATTTCGTCTTGTTCTATTCTTTTTTCGCGATCCTTTAACATCGGAAAGTATGGTAAAAATTGTGTTTGGTCTAGTAATTCGCACAATTTATAAACCGTATAGTAGTAATTTAAAAAATTAACACGATCATCCGGACAATATTTCGCATACGGTCCTTGAATTTCCATGAATAAATTACACAACGATTCTTCTAATTCAGGCGTCATTACAGGAGGTTTTATTCCTAATTTATCCTTAATAAATGGTATGTGTTCGTAATATTTATTGTATCCCAGTTTCTTAAGAATATCTTTTGCCTTTTTGTTATTTAATTGTGACAAATCTACCCGCTCTTTACGAATCTGATTCTTAATATTTTCCAAAACATCTTCAGGGATTTGTGTAGTTTCCTTTGCTTGAAATTGTGCTAATATCTCTCTGAAATGATTTATTCTTTTGTAAGCATAAAAACAAGCTTCCTTGGGTGGTTCCTTATATGAAGGTTTTTCATTCTCGACTAAATATTGAATATGTTTGTGACAATGGTTACAGACCATAATTCCTTCGTGATCGATTGGTATCAATTCACCGCGTTTACATATTTGGCATATATCATTATTAAAAACATACTTGTTAATATCAATAAAAGATTCATCCAGATTAGATAGATACTTTAAAATCTTCTCTTTATTCTCACTCGAATTATTAGAACAATCTACCGAAGAATTAATTTTAAAGAACGTGTTTAATAGCTTGGTTTTATTATTATTCATTGAAACCTCCTTTTTACTTTCAAAATAATCAAAAATATACTGGTTGTTGTTGAGATAATAATCTTTTTTCTTCTTCTTTATTGATTTAATTTCATTAGACGCCTCTAATATTTTATCGTTGATTTCTAGTTTTTGTTCAATTGATAATCCGTCTTCATCTAATAATTTGGTTAGATATTTTTTTTTACACCTTAACTCTGGCAACAATTCAGACTTATCTTTTTCAAAATTCTTTTCAAATTCCTTATGTTTACTGTCCAAGGTTATAATACTTTTTTCGTCCAAAACAATTTTTTTATTAGTTTTATGTTTAAACGCAGGCATGGTTAATTTATATATCAAATATTAGGATATGTTTAATATATTATTAAGGTTAAGAATATACGAGTTATAATCTAATTAATGTTTTCTCTCTATTTAACAAAAAAATGAATGTCGTCATAAATGATTTTAATGTAAATACACTTGATTTAACAAAGTTAACAACTATGAAATATTTACACGATTATTTAGATGATAGTTGGAAAATAACAAAAAATAAGAATACATATATTCTAAAAAAACACTGTAATAAGATAATAATTGACGACAACATTAGACCACATGTATCGCCTCATGTAAACGGCTTTAATAACCCATTAAAATATATACTATGTTTGTTATATAATGTATTAAACACTGGTTGGTCTATTAAAAAGAATAACAATAGATATATTTTTTTAAAAAAACATGAAGGCAAAACTGAATATTTGTCCGACGATTATCTCGTTTCATTCATGAAAGAACATTTTAATTCAAATTTAATTAATTAATTTAATGTAGTGGACGTTGTATTTCTACGAAAAAAAAATATTTAGCAATATTATAACCATGGGAGGTGGATTAATGCAACTCGTAGCTTACGGAGCCCAAGATGTCTATCTTACGGGTAACCCTCAAATCACTTTCTGGAAGGTCTCTTACAGACGCCACACAAACTTTGCAATGGAGTCCATTGAGCAAACATTCAATGGCCAAGCCGATTTTGGTCGCCGTGTTACATGCACTATCAGCCGCAACGGTGATCTTGCTTACCGCACATACCTTCAGGTGACTCTTCCTGAGATCAACCAACAGATGTCTAACCCTGTTAACCACGTTTACGCCCGTTGGTTAGATTTCCCTGGTGAGCAACTCATCTCTCAAGTTGAGGTTGAGATTGGTGGTCAACGCATCGACCGTCAATATGGTGACTGGATGCACATCTGGAATCAACTCACTCTTACATCCGAGCAACAACGCGGATACTACAAGATGGTTGGTAACACCACCCAACTTACCTACATCACTGATCCCTCTTTCAACGATGTTGATGGTCCTTGTGAGTCCAACGCTCCTCGCCAAGTGTGTGCTCCCCGTAACGCTCTTCCTGAGACCACTCTCTATGTTCCTCTTCAATTCTGGTACTGCCGTAACCCCGGTCTTGCTCTTCCTTTAATCGCCCTTCAATACCACGAGGTCAAGATCAACCTTGATATCCGCCCTATTGATGAGTGCTTATGGGCCGTCAAGACTCTTGGTGAGTGCACCGGTTCCGCCAAGGTTACCACTGCCTACAACCAATCCCTTGTTGCTGCTTCTCTCTATGTCGACTATGTCTTCCTTGACACCGACGAGCGTCGCAGAATGGCCCAAAACCCCCACGAGTACCTCATTGAGCAACTCCAATTCACTGGTGACGAGTCTGTTGGTTCCTCCAGTAACAAGATCAAGCTCAACTTTAACCACCCGGTTAAGGAGCTTATCTGGGTTGTCCAACCTGACGAGAATGTTGACTACTGCTCTTCCTTGGAGTGCTCTCAACCTCTTTTCAGAACTCTTGGTGCCCAACCCTTCAACTACACTGATGCCGTCGATGCTCTTCCCAACGCAATCCACTCCTTCGGAGGTCACGATGCCGTTGCTCTTAACACAGGCGCGTTCATTAACGGATCTGGTCTTTTCAACGATGCTGGTGCGGTTGATCTTGAGGGATCCGGCTGGTACAATGGTTCTACCAACTACACTGCTCCTAACCTTGGCAAGCTTGGCGCCAACACTCTTGCCAACTCTGGTGTCTCTGATGCCGGTACTTTTGTCCTTGCCGAGTCTGCTCTTGACATGCACTGCTGGGGTGAGAACCCTGTTGTGACTGCCAAGTTACAACTCAACGGCCAAGACCGCTTCTCTGAGCGTGAGGGTACATACTTTGACCTTGTCCAACCCTTCCAACACCACACTCGCAACCCTGACACTGGTATCAATGTGTACTCCTTCGCCCTTCGCCCTGAGGAGCACCAACCTTCTGGTTCTTGCAACTTCTCCCGTATAGATAACGCTACCCTTCAACTTGTTCTCTCCAACGCCACGGTTGAGGGTACCAAGACTGCCAAGGTCCGTGTCTATGCTACCAACTACAATGTCCTTCGTGTCATGAGCGGTATGGGAGGATTAGCATACAGTAATTGAGCGGGTTGGTTATATATATTTATATACACTATATATACTATTAGAAGTATATTAATTTAAAGACATTCATTTTATATACATTATAATATGAATGAAAACAACCATAAAATTGAAACGGAAAAATCTGTAACTAATTCCTTAACACCAAACACTATGAAGGAAATAGCTTACATAAATACTGAACTCCAATGTGGTATTATTGAATTTGGACCTAACAAACAATATTTTTTAGATTTTGATGATTTTAATAGATATGTAAAATTTGACAAAAAATTTAGTATTATTACTACTAATGATATATATCCATCATATTGTTATAATTATAAAAGGTTCACATTATTAGAGTTTATATACAACATAAAACAAACCGATAATATAAACTATATTTTTAAAAATAGAAATTTAAATGATTTAAGGCATATTAATATAGATATAAAACATAAATACCATGATATTATTTCTCAACAATACGAAGTGATTCAATATATTCAAGGACACATTAACACCAGTGGAAAAGAAGCAAATATTATGAAAAACCCGATTTGGAAGATAAACGAAAATAACAATGATTATTTACTTATGTATTGTGAACCAAATACCATTTGTAAATTGTGTGCTTATTCTTATCAAAAAATATTGGATTTTGAAACAACCAAATACAATGGAAAAAAAATAACATTTTATAAACAGTCCAATGGATATATTTCATGTCATTCTGGTAATTTATACATCCATCAAATTATTACTGGTTGTTATGGTAACGGTAAAGGAACTAAAATTATTAGTGTAGATCATATCGATCAAGACCCATTAAATAATACTTATGATAATCTACGCATTGCTACTAGAACAGTTCAAGAACAAAATTCTAAAGGTATTAAGGAAGGAACAAAGCGGGCAAGAAAAAAGGTAGCAAAGCCATTACCAGACGGAATAAGTGATGATATGATTAATAAATATGTATATTATGCTGAAGATACATACGGACCCCAAAATAAATTAAGAAATTTCTTTCGGGTATGTCATCCAAAACTTGACAAAGAGCCCTCCTCATCCAAATCCGAAAAAATCCCCATTCTAGAAAAACTAGCTCAAGCAAACAAAATCGTGGATGATTTGGAAAATGATATTTATCCAAACGTGGAAGAAAAAATATTGCCTACTTTTGTAAGTAATCGCGATTATAGAGGAAAACCTCATTTAACATTTGACAGGAAAGCACCAAATGGTCAAAGACAAAATCTAAGAATGGTCTTACCAGAAGAATATGAATTGGAAGAACAACTTTCAATACTCAGAGAGAAAATTAAGACGAAATACAATTACGAAATTTAATATTCAACCTTATTATAATAGGTCCTTTTAAGTTTACACCCTTGAATATTTAAAACGCCGATTAAAAAATAAAATATATTCTTGATTTACACCCTTGGTAATTTAAAATACCGTTTTTCTCGTCTTTATATTTTTATTGTATTACTTAATGTTTTAACCATTCATCATCATCCCAATCATCATCATCATTATCCAAGTCATCGCAAACATCACACTGTCCCCACCCTTTCCATTTGCGAATATTTCTTGGATGAAACCGGTTTTTCACCAAGTCTTCCTTAATCCCACCATTACTAAACATTCTATTTTTCATAGCCTTGTAATCGTATCCAAATATATTTGGAT
>Ga0209390_10001827_pt1 | contig 39384 bp, 29 predicted proteins | sample BON01_FD_187212 | JGI IMG/M metagenome (GOLD analysis project Ga0209390, IMG submission 187212) | Freshwater microbial communities from Lake Bonney liftoff mats and glacier meltwater in Antarctica - BON-01 (SPAdes) (version 2) | ecosystem: Environmental > Aquatic > Freshwater > Ice > Glacier...
AGCGCGTCTCAAACGCTCGGTCCGGGCACGCAGTTCATCACATGCCGAACGGGTGGAACGACCGCAAAGAAGGTGAGAAATCCCGGGAAGAAACGGAGTCCTAAATGGCATGGGTCATCATAGACAAACCACATCAAAACGCCCACTAAAAACCATCGAAACCCTGCCTTAACTAAGCGCCATTCGGGTCTGACCCCTTTCAATGAGGGGTTTCAGTCGGCGATAAGAGGATTCGTGGTGGCGATTCTGGAATTGCCCGGTCGTCGAAGTCAGTTCGGCGCATATCGCGGGCGCGGAGTGACAAGCATGATTAAAGGGGAGGAGATCTTTCCCTGAGACAATCTGATCTGAAATATCAGGGAGGGGAAAAAATGGTCGGAGCGACAGGATTCGAACCTGCGACGTCCTGCTCCCAAAGCAGGTGCTCTACCAAGCTGAGCTACGCTCCGACCCGTAAGGCGGCGCATCATGTCAAAATCCGGTCCGGTGGCAATGACTAATCCGAAATTTCTTCACAATTCTAATTGTTGCCCGGTTCCGCTTGGGTTCGACTGCATAACCCGGTTGGGTTCACAGGGTTGTAAAGTTGTTCGCAAGAAGATTTGTTGCATTATTGACCGATATGTTCATTCATCTTGCCGGTGCCGTCAGCAGTGGTATCGGGTTCGCCCGGGCCGAGGCAGATGACAACATGAAATTACAACTCTCAAACGAAACGGTCCGCGTTTCCGATATTCGAGAACTAAACGCGAATAATTCGAATGAGTTCCGCGATCAGGTACGCGCCAGCATGAGTGCGTCGCAGCGGTTTATCGAAATCGATTTGTCCGACACCACTTTTCTGGACAGCTGCGGTCTGGGGGCGCTAATCGCCCTGCACAAAACGACGTGTTCACGAAACGGACTTGTCCGGCTGTTGAACCCCACCCCTCCCGTTCAACAGATTCTGGAGCTGACCCGGATGCATCGCATCTTCGAAGTGGTTCGCCGCTGAGCCGGACTTCAATGGTTGCCTCCCCCATCCAGACCAACCAAGGGAAGTCACTGGATGTGGCCTTCTCCTGCGACTATTTTGAGGTTCGGACGGCGGTGGAAACGGTCATGGGATTTCTTCGGGACAACCATCTCTCCGACGACGAGATCATGGGCTGCGAACTGGCCGTGGCCGAGGCGTGCAACAATGCGATCCGATATTCGGGTGAATCCGGTGGGCGGTTGAGGATTCAGTTGCGGGCTTTCTGTTCGACTTCACAGGTGATGTTCTGGGTTCATGACCACACGAAGGGGTTTGAATGGCCGGCAAAGATTGAACTGCCCCCGGAGGACAGCGAGACCGGACGCGGGCTCTATCTCATGACGTCGCTGATGGACAAGGTCCATTACTTCCGCGGACGTGAACAGAACATCCTCTATCTTTCGAAAAAGCGCGGCGCGATGGCGGTCCCGCAGGAGGTAGTGGACCCTGAAAGTCGCGAGGAGTTGATCCGGCGTCTCGCGGAAAATGATCAGATCATCACGGACATGGCGGAGGAACTGAGCTTCTGCTACGAAAGTCTGGCGGCGATTTTCCGGCACAGCGCGGAGCAGGGGAAGGGGACGACCAAGGCGGAGTTTTCGCGGCGGCTTTTGAATGACTTGATTCAGATTGTTTCCGCCGACTGGTATGTGCTTCGTCTGCTTCCCGAACACGGCAACAGCCTGAATTTCGTGGTGGCGTCCGAGTCGTTGTTCTCAGAACAGCCCATTCCACTGCAGAACCCCGAGACAGTGGTTCATCCGGTGGAGGAGGAGGCTGTGCTCACGCGCCAGAACGTCTGGTTTGACCAGTCGAGGCCGCTCGCGCCGACGGATCCTCTGGGCAGGGTGAAACCCGGCGCCAACGGGGTGGTGCATCCAATTTTTTTCGGCGAACGGCTCATGGGCACGCTGGTACTTGGCCGCAATCTGACGCGTGTGCCGTTCACGGCGGGTCAGTTGAACGTGGTGGGAACGTTCTCCGACTTCCTGGCGATCCAGTTCGTGAACGCCGAAATTCAGGAAAGCCTGATCAGCGGTCGGTTGACCGAGCGTGAACTGGAGATCGCGCGCACGATTCAACGGTCTTTGCTGCTCCAGGAACTGCCGGTCGTCCCCGGCATGAAACTGGTGAGTCATTGTGAGAGCGCGCGTCAGGTGGGCGGTGACTTCTTTGATGTGCTCGAGTACAGCGAAGACGAGGTGCTGCTCGTCATCGCGGATGTCATGGGGAAGGGCGTGCCGGCCGCGATGTTCGCTGCGATTCTTCGCAGTTTGATCCGTGCGCTGCCCCGCCGGAATCAGTCGCCCGGCGAACTGCTCTACCGAGCGAATCAACTTCTCTTCACCGAGCTGTCGTCAGTCGACATGTTCATCACCGCGCAACTGGTGCTGGTGAATCACAAGACCCGGACTGCAATCGTCGGCAGCGCGGGACATTGCCCGGCACTGATCACGAACAGCGACGGTTCGGAAGTCAGCAGCCTGACTCCGGACGGGATGCCGCTGGGAATTCTTCTCGACACGGAATACGACGATATCGAGGTGCCGTTTGAACACGGGGCGCGTTTGCTGGTTTACACGGACGGAATTCCGGAGACTCGAAATCGCGCCGGTGAACAGTTTAGTTTTCCGCGACTAGCCGAATGGTTGAAGGAATCGACCCGGAATGCGCGCAGTCCGGAGGCGATGAAGACGGAGATCATCGAGGAATTAGCTCGGTTCCAACAGGATGACGTGTTACAGGACGATCTGACATTTTTACTGCTGGCCGGATAGTCCATGAGTGAATCTAAAACCATTCTGATTGTTGACGATGAACCCTACATGATTCGGTTGCTGCAGCATCATGTTGAACGGGCGGGATATCAGATGGTCAAGGCGGTGAACGGTCGTGAGGCACTGGAAAAGGTCGAAGCAGAGAAGCCCGACCTGATCATCATGGACGTGATGATGCCGGAACTGAATGGGCTCGAGGTGCTCAGCCAGATCCGCCAGAAATCAGAGACAGCCCGTCTGCCGGTGATCATCATGACCGCAAACGCGCAGCGGTTCACCAAGGAGGAGGCCGAGACAGCCGGTGTTTCCGCGTTCCTGACCAAGCCGTTCAGTCCGACCCAGCTGATGGAGGAGATCCGCCGACAGCTGGGTGAGAGCGAGGGAAGTTCCATCGCGTAACGCAATTCGCGCGGGTTTCCTGTTTGAGACATGGCGCTCGTTCGCATTTTGGTGGATGGATACAGCCTGCTTCACGGCTGGCCCGAGCTGGCCCAGGGTCACGCCCGACATTCCATGGCCGCGCGCGATGCATTAATTTCGCTGCTCATTCGTTATCGCGATGCGATCGGAACGCCGATCACGATTGTCTTTGACGGGGCAGGTGCGGTCATTGGAACGGCGCAACCAGTGTCTTCCCGCGAACTGGAGGTGCTTTACTCGAAAAAAGGCCAGACGGCCGATGATGTCATCGAACGGGCCACCCATCGATTGTTGGAATATGGTGGCGTGCTGGTGGTTACCGACGACAACGCGGAGCGCGAGACCGTTTTTTCGCTGGGTGGAACCACCAGCGGGTGTGAGCAGTTCCGGATTCAGATTGAGAACGCGCTGGATGATGTGCGGGAGGATCTGGCGCGGCTTCGACGAAAGGAACGTGGTCCGTTCAACCAGCCTGATTTCTAGACTTTTACAATCGGGCTGGCGGAGTAAGATTCGACGGCTCATGATGAGTGCCATCTCGTCAACATTTATGAATGTAACGCGAATATTTCTGATCGGGTTTTTTAGTTCACTCCTGCTCGTCAACGCGCAGGTCAACCGGTCGTCCGCTTTTGTCCCGCCTCCGAATCCTCCACGCTATTTCATCGTGGTGGAGAAAACTGCGGTCGCCGCCCCCTATGACGGCGCGATCCGGCAGGCGGTCTTTGACCTGGTTTATCAGGGGGCTGGCGGTGAAATGGCCGACGGCAGCGTGATCGAAATCTGGACCTACGGGGAGGACACGGCCACGCGAGGATTCGCGCCGGAGATGCTCATGCCCGACAATCATCTGATCGTGGCGCAGCGGGCATCCGCATACGTGCGCGGAGTACCCTCGACGGGCGAGGGCGACATGCCGCAGTTTGCTGAGCACATGCGGAACCTCGCCTCCGTGGCCTTTGAAACGACACTCTTTTTCGTCTCCTCACCCGAGACGCGACTGGATGGGACGACTGTCGACGGGGAGGTGAACGAGATTCTTGCGGTCCACGCGGAGCGGATGGCCGAAGGGCGGAAACCGTTCATCACGACATTCCGGGTGCAAGACGGCGCGCTTGCCGGTTTTTCCGTCAGCGAATCGGCGCTGGTTCCCGCCGTGCCGCCGATGCCGTCATCCCGGGTCGGTGCCGCGGACAAGGAGAGGATGATCGCCGACGCGCGGGCCGCGTTGAAGGCGGCCCAGGACGCTAAGAATAAGCCTGCGGTTGAAGAGGTTAAACAGGCTGAAGTTCAGGTGACGGAGGCAAAGTCACAGATCGATCTGCGTAAAATTCCGGACGATGAGCGTGAAGGCGCGATCATACTGAGGGGGAAACCGAAACCGACCCCGGCGCCCGTGGAGCCACCTGCTGAGATGATCGCCTCTACAGGGGAGGTCAAGGATGTCCAGACGCCGCTGACTGATTTAAACGCACTGGAATCGATCGCAACGACTGCGGTAGCAGAGCCTGCTCGAGTCAAGGCACCGGCAAAAACCGCACCCGCATCCGAGAACTCGAAGCCGGTGGCAGACGCGCCGCCGAAAATTGAAGTGGCGTCGACTGAACATTCTACTGCGGAAGTCATCTCCGAAGAGGGTATGCCCGCTTCAACCAATATCGCTGGTTCCGGGGCCGACGATGTTCGGCCTCCAACGGTTCCGCCCGCCAAATTTGCGGTTCAACCCGAGGCCTGGTTCACTGCCGGCGGTTTGCTTGCAGCGGGGTTGCTTTTCTTCGTCGTGGCCGGCGTTCTGATCTGGATTTCGATTCGCCGTGCCCGCGCCGCCGCCGGACCGAGCTTCATCACCCGCTCCATGAATGACCGGAAGAACTTGAGGGGCTGATCGGGAGCGGAAGCATGGAGACGGCATGACCCGAGCGAGGCAACGTTCAGTCAATATGGAAATGTCCGGCAAAATACCACTCGCCGTTCTTGTTCTTAAACGTGACATAAATTCCTTTTCCGGAAGAGTGCGACCCAAGGATATCTTGCTGCCAGGTTTGCGATGGCTGCGTCGTGGGGAACGGGATCACAAAGGCGCGGTCCCTCGTAACGAGGATTGTTGAGTTTGATCCTGCGGTGTTTCGGCGAGGCGGTCCCGTCCGCTGATTTCGCGGAAAGCCGACCGGCGACCGTAGTGAGGCTCGATGGCGTTTTTGACTAGAAAAACCCTCCCGCGTCGGCGATTCAAGGAACATGCCTGCTTCCGCTGACTCGATGGCATTGAGAACAAGATCGCAGAGATGCTCTTCCAAACCATAATATGGAGCAGCACTTTCAAGTCGGCTACTTGACTCAGAAACGACCGAAACCAACCGCTCTCATTCCACCACCGGTTCGATGTGTCGGTCCTTCTCGATGCCGTATTGACGGATGATGCGTTGGGTCGCGCGATCCATTTCCTCGGCGTCGAGAATGATTCTTCCCGGCGAATCGCCCTCTGAGAACTTGATGATGTGGTAACCATCCTCCGGGTGCTTGAGCGCTTCCTCAATGTCTTTTAGACGTACGATTTTTTTACTGTTCACCTCGTGGACGATGAGGTTGCGGACAGACTGATAACCGACATTGAACTGGTCCGGCAGCACCATCGAAAGAATCACGATGGCCTCGCGTTCGTCGTCGGGAACCGCCTGTTTCAGGTAGGCCAGTTGAAACGGAGCCGACCGCTGCCAATCGCCGCCCCAGCTTTTCAGATAGGGCAGATTCAACGGTTGAAAGACGAACCCGCCGGCGATGAGGAACTGGGGTGGTTCGTCAAAGTTCTGGTCGGGGATCAGCTCGTCCTTGTATTCCGCCTTTGGAAGTTTGTATTTGATGTCCATCGCCTTTCCGTCGCGCCAGATCTTCATCGGCACCTCGTCGCCCGCCCAGACCTTCTGCGACGCCAGCGCCTCGAGCATGATCCGGCCGTAGATCGGATCCTGATAATCGCCTTCCGGACCGATCTCATAACCGGCGACTTCCAGGATCACGTCCTTCGGTTTGAGGATGGATTCCTCGTTTAACTTGGCGATGGACTTGATCACGATGACGCCCTGATCGGTGGAATCCAGTTTCAATGACTTTAACGTCACCGGGTTTTCGGCGCGCTGCCAGAAGAAGTTGAAGAATCCAAGTCCGGGGTAGTCGCCGTCCTTGCGCGCCTCCAGAATCCGCTCGATGAACGGCGCGGGGATCAGCAGTCCGCCGGTGCCGCTCTGTTCGCTCATCAGCCCGATCATGCGCCCGCCGTCGATCACCGGTTCGGACCAGCCAATTCCCTGAACGTCGCCGTCGACTTCCAGGTGCATCAGGTCGATGAACGTGAGCTTGCCGGGACGGATGAGCGGCCGGTTGATCTCCATCTTGCGGGCCTCCAGTTTTCCATCGCGCCAGCGCAGCAGACGGACTTCGCCTTCGAGCGGAATCTTTTTCATGAAGGAGGCCTTTCTGAGTCCGTCCCAGAATTCATCATCGGCGCAGGTGATCAGCGCGAGGTTGGCGTGATAGTCGAGCCACACCAGTTCGCCGGTATATTTCCTTCCCCGGCCGCCTTTCTGAATGCGCACCATCACGAGATCGTTCATCTGATCGGCGGTCGTGAGAATCAGCCTGGAATCGATCACCACACCAGACTTCGGCACGGTGAGGCTGCTGCGTGTCCACGGCTGGGTGTAGTCGTATCCTTCGCGGTTGATTTCCAAGGAAACGAGGCTGCGTTCCCAGGCGGACAGGTCGTTGGCCCCTGCGCAGAATGCGGACGGCACGACGAGCGAGGCGAGGAGAAGAATGCGGAGGATCATAGACGTCGGTCGGATGGGATGTTGAACTGTCGGAGGATGGCTTTGTTGGCTTCATCGGCGAGCTCGCGATCAAGTCCTTCAAGGTGGTTCATGGGGGAGAATTCGATGATATGTTCCTTCGCATCGTCGGATTCAAAGGCACGGATCACGTCTTCGAGGTTGTCGATCCGCACGCCGTTGATCTTGTCGACCATCACCTGTCCCTTGACTTCAAAATTGACGTTCACCGGATGCGTCAACACGTTGGCGAGCATGATCGGTTCGCTGCGTTTGGTCTCCGGGTCCATGTCACGCCGATAATACAATTCGTAGAGAATGTCCTGGTTGACGTTGCTCATCCAGCTGCGGCCCATTGAGGAGAGGTAGTCCCGGCTCAACGGCGTGAAGACCAGTCCGCCGTAAACGAAATATCTTGGCAGTTCGTGCTGGTTGCCGGTGGCCTTGTCGTCCTCAAGCACGAACACGGGCAGTTCCACGTCGAGCGCCTCACCGTCGCGCCAGATCTTGAGTGGCACTTTTTCGCCCTGCTGATATTCGCTGATGGCCATGCCCATGTTCACGATGTTGCCGCGATACAGGATCGTGCCGTCGCTGAACACCGGGTATTCGCCGACCTGCAGTACCACGTCGTCGACCTTCAGAACCTCCTTGGTCGAGTCCGGCACGATGAAGTCGATGCGCACCCCTCCGTCCTCGTTCGGCAGTTTGAGATACCGGCGTAACGCGGGATTGAACGTGTCGGTCAGCTTGACGCCGGCCTGCGGAAATCCGTCGTAATTCCCGTCCTCCACGTCCTTTAGAAAGTGCTTCATGACATTTGGCGGAATGAAGAAACCGGCATTCTCCAGCCCGGGCTGGCCCTGAAAAGCGACCCCAACGACCTTGCCGTTTTGAATGACTGGGCCGCCGCTGTTGCCGGGATTGATCGCGGCGTCAGTCTGCACCGCGAGCAGCGAGCGGTTGCCGATATTGACGTAGGGTTGCAGTTCGATCCGCGAAACGACGCCGCGGGTGTAAGAAATCTGCTCGCCACCGGCGGGGTAACCGTAGGTCACCACTTCCGAACGGACGGCCGGCAATTCACCGATTTCCAGAGGCTCCATGCCGACATAAAAATTCGGGTCCGCCACTTCGAGCAGGGCAAGATCACAGTCCTCACCGATATAAGCGACGGCAGCAAGATAGGGGCGGGGGTCCCCCGGTTTCTTGACGAGTATCTGTCGCGCCCAGTTTACGACGTGGGCATTCGTCATGATTTTTTTCCCTTTGATGAGAAATCCGGTGCCGCTCCAGCCCGTCAGCCGGTGGAACTTCCACGGTTCATCGAATCGCGGGATCTGCGCGGCCACGGAAATCTGGATGACCGATTGCTCGGTGTCGGCCCTCGCCGCGGTGACGAGTACGCTTGCCAGTAGGGAATAGATCAGGGCTTTCAAGTGCGGTGACCATGCTTGCAGAGAGGCGACCGGTCAAGATTTGACAGAATTAGCCGAAGAATTCATTGCCTTGACTCCGGCAACGAAACGGTAACGCCACATCGAGGTCACTTCTATGGCGCGAACAAGAAAAACCAATTCGCTCTGGCGACTTCCGATTGTTACTTGCTCGCCTTCACCTCGATGATGTCGTGCGGCGAGGCCTCGCGTTGGCCGGCGGGGGTGACGCGGATGTAGCGAGCTTTCTCGCGGAGACGTCCGAGATCGGACGCGCCGAGGTATCCCATGCCGGACTGGATGCCGCCGATCAACTGACCGAGCACGTTGTCAATCGAACCGGAAACTTCTTTGAGCGCCTCGACGCCTTCTGAAGCGACCTTGCGCGTTGCGTCCTTCACATCGTGACCGTAACGCGCCGCAGAACCGTCCTTCATCGCGGCGAGGCTGCCCATGCCGCGGTACTGCTTGTAAAGCTTGCCGCTGATTTCCAGAATTTCACCTGGCGCTTCGGCGCAGCCCGCCAGGAGGCCGCCGCAGATTACGCCATTCGCCAACGTCAGCGCCTTCACGATGTCGCCCGATTTTGTGATGCCTCCGTCGGCAACGATTGACACGCCTTTCTGCTGGGCGGACTTCGAAGCGACGTACAGCGCGGTCAATTGTGGAATGCCCACGCCGGCGACCACGCGTGTCGTGCAGATCGATCCGGGGCCCTGTCCAACTTTGATGATAGTTGCACCTGAGTCGGCCAGGAATTCAACTCCGGATCCCGAGGTGACGTTTCCGGCGATGATCGGCAGTTCCTTGAACGCGTCGCGGATCATCCGCACCGTTTCACCGACGCCCTTGCTGAAGCCGTGAGCGGTCGAGACCGCCACGGTGTCAACGCCGCGTTCCACCAGCGCGCCGACATGTTCGATGATCCGATCACGGTCGAGTTCGCCAAACGCGTTTCGAGTCGCCGACACGGCCGCGCCGACCAGCAATCGAAAATGCCCATCGCGGGCCGGCTTGAACTGGGCGTTGCGTTCCTGGGTGATGCGCTCGATGTCGCTCATCGTGAACAGCCCGTGGAGTTTCCCGTCATCGTCAACGACGAGCAGTTTGTGAATGCCGGGATGATCGGTGAAAAAGCTGTCGGCCTTTCCGATTGGATCGTTCGCCAGTTCCTTCACGTGCAACGTATGAATCTGTCCGGTATGCGTGAGTGCTTCTGAAACTTTCCGTTTGGCGTAACGCTGCTTGACCACGTGACCCGGGAGCAGCCCGTGCAACTTGCCGTTGGAATCGACGACCGGGAATGTGCTGAACGCGAACTTTCGTTTTTCAATCATCTCCAGAACGTCGCCGATGAGTTGGTCGGGACCGACCTTGATCGGGTCCTGAATCAGACCGTGAACGTGATTCTTCACGCGGCTGACCTGCGAGAGCTGTTCCTTCTCCGGCATGTTGTAGTGGATCAGGCCGAGCCCGCCATTGAGCGCCATCGCGATCGCCATCCGCGCTTCCGTCACCGTGTCCATGTCCGCAGAAATGATCGGGATGTTCAGTTGAAGTCCGTCAGCGAGGGAGACATCAAGCTGGGTGTCGCGGGGAAGAATATCGGAATATAGCGTGGCCAGCGACACGTCGTCGTAAGTGAGGCCCGTGGTGCGATTGGCGGGAAAAAAGGAATCCGCCGGCTGATAGAACTGTTCGTCGAGGGATGCTGGGGTAGCTGCCATGCGCGAAGATGCGGGAACTCCGCCGGGCGAATCAAGTAAGGAATTCCGCTGATTCAAAACGCGTCCGGCTATTTCCCGGCGATTCCGGTGAGATAGGCCTCGATGAGCACCGGAAGGTCGTCGCTGTAACCGCCTTCGAGCACGCTGTAGAACGGGATGCCGGTGCCCCTCAATTCCGATCCGATCCAATGAAAATCTTCGGGCTCAAGTGTCTCGTGGGAGATGGGGTCTTTGGCATAGGCGTCAAACCCGGCGGAGACAGCGATCAGGTCCGGCTTGAATTTGAAGACCTGATCCAGTCCTTCCGTGAGGGCTTCGCGATAGGGTTCGCGCTGGGTGTAGGGACGGACCGGATAATTGAAACAGTTCCGCCCGGCGTGCTTCATTCCGGTGCCGGGATAACACGGCGACTGATGAACGGAAACGAAGATGCAGTCCGGACGGTTGAGCAGGATATCCTCGGTGCCATTGCCGTGGTGCACGTCAAAGTCAAACACCGCAACCCGCTTCGCACCCCGGGCCTGGGCTTCCAGAATGGAGATGGCGAGGGAATTGAAATAGCAGAAGCCCATCGCCTGATCTTTGGTCGCGTGATGACCCGGCGGGCGCAACAGGCTGAAGGCGTTCTCTCCGGCCATGGCCCGCTGCATCGCGTTGACGGCCCCGCCAACGCCCCGGAGCGCGTGGTAGTAAATGCCATCGTGCGCGGGGGTGTCGGAATCGAACTGCCTTCCGGGGTATCTCACTCCCTCAACGTGGCCGATGGTGTGAGCTCGCAGGAGAGTTTCGTTGGCGACTTCGAGCGGGGCGTCCCAGGCGAGGTCAAGACCGGTCTGGGTTTTCAACCGATTCACCGATCCTGAAATGCGCAGTGGTTTTTCCGGGTGGCCGCCCTGATGATACTCCGTGCATCGCTCGTCGGTGATGATCGTCATATAACTGATATTGTTCCCATCGATGGCGGAGGCGTGCGAACTCAATGTTATAATCGGCTACGTGGCAACGGGTTTGCCCGGTCGGTTGGTTTTGGTGCGCAGCCGCAGGGATCGGTTCAACTGCGGAGTGGGTTCCGGGCGAACACATACTCTTCCACGGGGTTTCCTCCGATCAAATGTTCCAGAATGACGCGCTCCAAAACTTCCGGTGAACATGAGTGGTACCATGTGCCCTCCGGATAGACGACGGAAATTGGGCCCTGGGTGCAGACTTGCAGGCAGTTTGCCTTGGTGCGACCGACGGTTGCCTGCGGCCCGACGAGCCCGAGTTCCTTCAACCGTTGCTTGAGATAATTCCAGGAAACGAGCGATGTCTCTTTGTCGCAACACTTGGGTTTCGACTGGTCGCAGCAGAGAAAGATGTGACGCCGGATGGTCGGCAGTCCGAGTTTGGCGGATTCTGTTTCGAGGTTCATCAGGATTCCGTCGGGGTTGAGGTTGCCTTGGTGCCGCTTTTCCATTCGACCGCGCTTTGCACAATGTAATACAGCATCGGCACCGCGATCAGGCTGACGACCGTGGCGACCAGCATGCCGGCGAACACAGTGGTGCCGATGATCTTCCGGGATTCGGCTCCGGCTCCCGAGGCGATCAACAGCGGGATGACGCCGAGAATGAACGAGAGCGCCGTCATCAGCACCGCTCGGAACCGGAGCTTGGCCGCGCTGAGTGCCGCTTCAAACGTCGATTTTCCCTTGTCGCGTTGTTCCTTCGCAAACTCGGCAATCAAAATGGCGCTCTTCGTCGAAAGCCCGATTAACAGAACGATGCCGACTTGCGCATAAACGTCGTTCGCGTAATCTCGCGCGATCAATCCGACGACCGCGCCGAGCAATGCGGTCGGCACCGCGAGACACACGGAGACCGGAATCGACCAGCTTTCATACTGCGCGGCGAGCACGAGATAGACGAGGATGACGGCGATCAAAAAGATGATGTTGGTGGAGCCGCTGGCGGAGCGTTCCTGGTAGGAAAGTTCTGTCCAGGCGATGCCCATGCCCTGCGGCAGTTCCTTGGTGGCCATGTCTTCGAGAATATCCATCGCCTGCCCGGAGCTGTAGCCCGGTCCCGGCTGGCCCATGATCTTGGCGGAGGGAAACTGGTTGAACCGCTTGACCGTCTGCGGGCCGAGCACTTCCTGAACGTCCACCAAAGCGCCGAGCGGCACCATTTCGCCCTCGCGGTTCTTGAGCTGGAACAGGCCGATCTGACTGGCTTCCCCGCGAAATTTCGGGTCGGCCTGCGCCTTCACTTTGTACACGCGGTTCTGGATGGTGACGTCGTTGATGTAAACCGAGCCGAGGAAATATTGCATCGCGTTGAACACGCTCGACATCGCGATGTTCTTGGCGAGCACTTGGTCACGATCAATGTCGACAAACAACTGCGGAGTCGACGCGCTGAAGGTGGTGTTCATGCCGGACAACCCGCTCTGTGTATTACCGTTGGCGATGAACTCTTCGCTGACCTGTTCCAGCATTGTCAGCCCGAGCCCGCCACGGTCCTGAAGTTGCAAACTGAAACCGCCCGCTAGCCCGACTCCCGGCAACGACGGCGCGGCGAAGGCAAACGAGATGCCGTCCTGTAGATTTCGCAGTTTGCCGTTCAGGCTCTGAATGATCGCCGTCTGGCTCTCGCTTTCGTTCCGCTCGCTCCAGTCCTTGAAGATCACGTAAACAAACCCGGCGTTCGGCACGACCGCGCCGTCGAGCAGGGAATAGCCGGTGATCGCCAGGTTGAACCGCACGCCGGGCGTTTCCTCGACGATGGTTTCCACCTGTTTCAAAAACGCCTTCGTCCGTTCCTGCGAGGCGGCGTCGGGAAGTTGAACGGAGACGAGGCAATAACCCTCGTCCTCCTGCGGAACGAATCCGCCGGGCAACTGCGTGAATCCGTAACCGGCGGCGGCGACCAGTCCGACAAACAAAACCAGCCCGATGAAGGCGCGGCGTAACGCGACGTTGACCACGCGGCCCAGGCCGTTCGTTCCGGAATCCATCACCCGGTTGAAGCCGCGCCAGACGGCCGGTTGCCGGGTCTTGTCTACCGGTTTCAAAAGCACGCCGCAGAGCGCCGGGCTCAGGGTCAGCGCGTTGATCGAACTGAAGAGGGTGGCCACCGAGATAGTGACCGCGAACTGCTGGAAGAGGATGCCCGTGATGCCGCCCATGAACGCCGTCGGCACGAACACTGCGAGCAGAACGAGCGTCGTCGCGATCACCGGGCCGGTCACTTCATTCATCGCCTTGCGGGCCGCCTCCTTGGGATCTTTCTCCCCGCGATCCAGATGCGTGGAACAGTTTTCCACGACGACGATGGCGTCATCCACCACGATGCCGATCACCAGGATCAGGCCAAACAGCGTGAACTGGTTGATGGAAAAACCGAGCGCGGCGAGCGCGGCAAACGTGCCGACCAGCGAAACCGGAATGGTCAGGGCTGGGATCAGCGTCGCGCGAAAATTTTGTAGGAACATATAAACCGTCAGTACCACGAGTCCCAAGGTGATCAACAACGTCTCCAGCATTTCATAGAGCGACGCACGGATGACCGTCGTGTTGTCGTAGGCGATTTCGTAAGAGACGCCGGTCGGGAACGATGATTTGCGAAGGGTTTCAAGTTCCCGTTTTACGCCGTCCGCCACGGCCAGCGCGTTGGCTCCGGGGATTTGATAAACCGCCATCGCGGCGCAGGGCTTTCCGTTGAACCGCGCGGAGAAGAGATAGGAATCGGAACCGAGTTCCACCTGCGCGACGTCCCGCAGCCGGATCATCCGCCCGCCCTCGCCGGTGCGGATCACAATCGCGCCAAACTCCTCCTCGGTGGCGAGTCGTCCCTTGACGTTGATGACAAACTGATACGCCTGACCGGAGGGCACGGGTGGCTCGCCAATCTGACCGGCGGCGACCTGCTGGTTTTGCTCGCGGACGGCGGTGACGATTTCCTCGGCGGTCAGCCCGGCGGCGTTCATCTTGTCGGGGTCGAGCCAGAGGCGGATGGAGAATTCACCGACACCAAAGGTCTGCACCTTCCCGACACCGTCCACCCGCGCGATGACGTCCTTCACCTCCCGCGCGAGGAAATTGGACAGGAAGAAATCGTCACGGCTTTCGTCCGGGCTGCTGAAGGCGACGAACAGGTTGGCGCTGGACATCTGCTTCTGCACGTTGACGCCCATGCGCCGGACTTCTTCCGGCAGTTTCGCCGTCGCCACCGAGACGCGGTTTTGGACGAGCACGTTGGCCATGTCGAGATCGGTGCCGGTCTCGAACGTGACCGTCAGCGTCATGGAACCGTCATTCGCGCTGACACTTTCCATGTAGAGCATCCCCTCGACGCCGTTCACTTCCTGTTCGATCGGCGTGGCCACGGTTTCGGCCACCGTCTGGGCATCGGCTCCGGGATAAAAACAGGTGACCGTGACGGTCGGTGGCGCGATGTCCGGATAACGGTCGATCGGCAGGGAGGTCATCGCGAAGCCGCCGATCAGCAGGATGACCAGCGAGATGACGCCCGCGAAGATGGGCCGGCGGATGAAGAAATGGGTAAACATGGCCGGTTCGGTTATTCCTCCACGACCTCGGCCGTTTCAGTCACTTCCATTGCGACCGGTTTGGGAACGACCTTGATGCCGGGCCGCGCGCGTTGAATCCCGTTCACCACGACGTCCTCGGAACCGTCGAGACCGGAATCGATGATGCGGTTGGCGCCGACTTTGGCCCCGAGTTTGACATACTTGGCGGACACCTCGTTCCCGGCGCCGACGACCAGAAGAAACGTTCCGCCCAAGTCCCGTTGAACCGCCATATCCGGAACGAGCAACGCCCGGTCGTGTTTTTCAGGAACCAAAATCTTGCCGTAAAGACCGGGGAGCAGCCCGCCGTTCTTGTTCTCGAACACCGCGCGAATCGTCACGGTGCCGGTCTCCGGATCAGCCCGGTTGGCGATGTAATCAACGCGACCCGCATCGGGGTACCGCGAGCCATCGGCAAGCTCCAAAAACACGTCCGGTGACTTCGCCTGATCCGCCTCCATCTCCGTCAACTTTTTCAGCTTCGGCAACAGGATGCGTTCGTTGACCGTGAAATAGACGTCCATCGGATCCTGCACCACGAGCGTCGTCAGCAAGGTGGCCTGCGCTCCGCCAACCAGATTGCCCGCACTGACCTGGCGGCGACCGATGCGACCGGTCGCCGGCGCGGTGTTGGTGGTGTAGGAAAGTTCAATTTGAGCCTGGGTCAACGCGGCCCCGGCGTTGAGCACCGCCGCCTTCGCGGAATCCAAGTTGGCCAGCGCCGTCAACAGGTCGATCTCGGAAACAGCCTTCGTCTTGTAAGCCTGTTCGCGCCGTTCCACGTTGGTTTGCGCGATGGCTTCCGCTGCGAGCGCCGAAGAATGATTGGCTTCGGCCGCGGCGACGGAGGCGATATAAGGTTCGGGTTCGATCACGAAGAGCCGTTGTCCTTTCGTCACCAACTGGCCGTCCTCGAAATCGATCGACTTCAAATACCCGTTGACCCGCGCGCGGATCTCGATCGATTCCTTTGCCTGCGTGCGACCCGGCAGCCCGACGTAAACGACGACATCCTTCCGCGCCGGTTTGCTGACGGTGACCTCGGGTGGCGGCGGCGGAACGAACTCGTTCTTTTTCTGGCAGCCGGTCGCGCCGATCAGGCAGGCCCCGGACAGGATCGCTAATTTGAAAACGTGACTCATGGTTGGGAAATTTCGTTGCCCAGCGAGGCGGTGGTCTGGACGTTGGTGTCGGACCCGGTGCGCCAGCCGCCGCCGACCGAGCGGTAGATTGAAATCACGCCGTGCGCAATGTTGCCCTGGCTGGCGGCCTGAAGGTTCTGCTGCTCGAACAGGCTGCGTTCCATGTCGAGCACGTTCTGGAAATCCGTGAGACCAGACTTGTACAAATCCTGCACCTGCGCGACGGAGGCCTCCGCAGCCTTCACCGAACGGACCAACGCCTTGAGCCGTTCCTGCTGTTCGACATAGAATACCATCGCGTTTTCCACGTCTTCAACCGCACGCAGAAGGGTGTCCTCATATACGCTGACCGCCTGCGCCGTGCGAAGTTCCTCCAGGTTGACCTGGTTGCGGATGCGGCCTCCGTTGAAAATGTTCCAGCGAACCTGCGGCCCGAACGCATAAGCCACGTTGCCCGAGTTGAAAAAACCTGACGCACTCGTCGAGTCCAGCTTCAGATCGCCGGTGATGAAGAGCCGCGGATACCAGTCCGAAGTGGCGAGGCCAATCCGCGCATTCTGTTCGGCGATGGCGCGTTCGGCCCGGCGGATATCCGGACGTTGCCGCAGCAGATTCGCCGGGACGCCCGCGAACACGGGAACCGACGCGGACGGGATGGGAAACGTTTTCTCGAACTGAATCTGCAGCGGGCTGGGGAGTTCGCCAACCAGAACGGAGAGCGCGTTGATCGCCTGTTTCAAATCGGATCGCAGCGAGGGCAGCGACGACTCCGTGCGGGCGAGGTTGAGTTCCGCCCGGTGAACATCCAGTTCCGCGACGAGTCCGGCGTTGTACCGGTCCCTGGTCAGTTGCAGCGTTGCCTGTTGCAAGTTGATGTTGAACTCCGTGAGGTCGATCTGGTTTTGGAGCGTACGCGCGTCAACGTAGGTGCCGGCGACCTGCGCGTTCAACAACACCAGCACGTCACGATAATCCTCGATGGAAACTTCGACGCCCGCCTGCGCGGATTCGACGCCGCGACGGATGCGGCCCCAAAGATCGGCCTCCCAGGCGGCTTCGAGTCCGACCGCGTAGTATTCCGATTCGCGATCAGTCCCCGGCGGCAACGGCGTGGTTCCTTCGCTCGAACGGGTGATCTGCGCCGTTCCTCCGGCATCGACGGTTCCGAAATACTCCGATCGGACAATACCCCGAACGGCCATTGATTCGTCAATCCGCCGGGCGGCGATCTGCAAGCTGATGTTGTTTGTGCGGGCCTTTTCGATCAACGAATTGAGGAAGGGGTCGTCAAACTGATGCCACCACGTCTGCAGATTTGCCGTGCCGTCCTCCAGCCCGGAGACCGCAGCCTGCTCCCATTTATCCGGTAGCTCGGTTCGTGGCGGGGCATAGTCCGGACCCACCTTGCAACCACTGATCAGAGCGAGAAACGCGACGGCTAAAACGGTCCGCACGCGGATAAACGTCTTTCTGAAATTGACAGAGGAGCGAACCATGATTTAAGCGGTTCGAGTGTCGGAATTCAACGGGTCCGCGTCAACCTTCAAGAAAAGTTTCGAATCAGCTCCAACGGATTTCACGTGAAAGCTTTTCATGATCGCGGTTTCGGAAAAGGTGTGTGTTTGATTTGTTGTTCGGTTAAAACTGCGGCCGTCCATGCATAGCGTTGCGTTTCTCCAGGATCTCGCGGTGGTCATGCTCGTCGCCGGGTGTGTGACGGTGCTGTTCCGGTGGTTCCATCAACCGGTGGTGCTGGGCTACATCTTCGCCGGATTGATCATTGGCCCGCATTTTCTGCCGACGCCGCTGATCACCAGCGAGGAAAGCATTCACACGTTGTCTGAGTTGGGAGTGATCTTCCTGTTGTTCGCCCTCGGGTTGGAATTCAATTTCCGCAAGATCCGGCGGATCGGGATCACCGCCTTCATCGTGGCACCGCTGGAAACGGGCCTGATGTTTCTGCTCGGTTACCAGATCGGACAATGGTTTGGGTGGACCACGACCGACTCCGTTTATCTCGGTGCGATCATGATGATCTCCTCGACGACGATCATCACCAAGACGCTGGTTGACCTTAAGAAATCCAGCGCTGAGTTTGCGGGAGTCATTTTCGGAATTCTGATTGCGGAGGACATCATTGCCATCCTGTTGATCGCGTCGTTGTCCGGGGCCGGGACCGGTGGTGAATTCCAGTTGGCGTCCGTGGGAGCGATTATTCTCAAGATGTCGATCTTCCTCGTGACTTCGATTGTCGTGGGAATACTTCTGGTGCCGCGACTGCTGCGGTTCGTCGCGCGGTTCAAGAATGAGGAAACGCTTTTGATCGCCTCTCTGGGTCTGCTCTTCGGCATGGCGATCCTCGCGCAGCAACTGCAGTTCAGTGTCGCTCTCGGCGCGTTCGTCATTGGTGCGATCATCGCGGAGTCGGACGAGAACCACAAAATCGAACGGCTGATGACGCCGTTGAAAGACATGTTCAGCGCGGTGTTCTTTGTGGCGATCGGATTGTTGATCGATCCCACGCTGCTGATGGAATACATCGTGCCGGTGGTGGTGATTGCCGGAGCGGTGGTGGTCGGAAAAGTCGCCGCCTGTTCCTTCGGATGTTTTGTGGCCGGTTACGACCGGCGCGTGGCGTTGCGCGCGGGATTCGGGCTGTCGCAGATCGGGGAGTTTTCTTTCATCATCGCGGCTCTCGGTGTGACGATGAACGTGACGAGCCACTTTCTCTATCCGATCGCGGTGGCGGTGTCGGCGTTGACGTCGATTCTTACACCCTATTTGATCCGGCACTCGGACAGTTTGATCGGTGTGTATCATCGGTGCGCGCCGCAGATTCTGCTGAGCTACCAGGACGACTACACGACCTGGATTCAGGAATTTCGCAAGGAGCGCCCGGGCAACATGCCTGCCAAAATGCTGCGGACCATGGCGTTTCAAATCGCGATCAACCTCGCGCTGGTGGCGGCAATTTTTCTTGGGGCCGTGTTCCTCGCGAGCCGGGATATCGAGTGGATGGACAAGATCCCATCATGGATTGGCGGCGAAAACACCGTCATGTGGATCGTCGCGATGCTGGGGAGTTTGCCGATCATCATCGCCGCTCTGCGCAAATTCCAGGCGATGAGCATGATGATCTCCGAGTTGACCGTACGTTCAAGTGGAGGAGCCCGGCAGCGGCTCGCCATGCGGGCCATGATATCGAACACGATCATGTTCACCGGCATCGTTGCCCTTGGACTGCTCATATTGTTGCTGAGTTCGGTGTTGTTGCCGCCGACCAAATTGTTGATCGTGCTCGGCATTCTCGTGGCGGTGGTGGCTTTCCTGCTGAAAACATTTTTCGTCAAGATCTACTCACGGGCGCAGGTGGCGATTCGCGAAACCCTTTCGCGGGAAGTCGCCTCGCATTTGAACGAAAAACCGAAATCAATTCCCGGACTGCCGGACGACATTGAAATGATCTCCGTGTTTCTGACTGATCAATCGATTGTTATTGGGAAGACGATCCGCGACACGGGATTGCGCGAGAAATCCGGCGCCAGCATTGTGGCGGTGAAACGGGACGGGACAGCCATCGTAAACCCGACTCCGGCGCTGGAGTTGCGCCTTGGCGATGAACTGTTGCTTTTAGGCGGGCCGGTTCAGTTCGATGCCGCCCGTCGTTTGTTGGAATGACGGAAGGTTCTGGTAAGAGTGGCCGAAGGTGGGTGAAGTTTGAACGATCCGAAACGAATGGCTGAGACACAAATTCAGAACGGCAACGGCAACGGCAACGGGAACGGGAACGGCCAGGAAGGTTGGCGTCACCGTTTGTACATTGTCATCTTCGGACACGAAACCCCTGCCGGGAAGGCATTCGACACAGTTCTCTTCATCGCCATCATTCTCAGCGTGATTGTCGTCATGCTCGAGAGCGTTTCGGGCATTCGGGCCAGGTATCACAACCTGTTGTATCTGGCGGAGTGGGTGTTCACGATCCTGTTCACTGTCGAGTACATTTTACGACTGCTTTGCGTGCCGAGTCCGGGCCGTTATGCCCGGAGTTTCTTTGGAATCATCGACCTGCTCGCGATCCTTCCCACCTATATCAATTTGTTTCTGGTCGGCACGCATTATCTGATGATCGTCCGCGTGCTGCGGTTGTTGCGAGTGTTTCGGGTGTTCAAGCTCGCGCACTTTTTGTCCGAAGCCGATGTCCTGATCCGGGCGTTGAAGGCGAGTCGCGTGAAGATCTTTGTGTTTCTCAGCTCGGTGTCGACGATGGTGCTAGTGATCGGTGCGACCATGTACATCGTCGAAGGCGAGGAACACGGATTCACGAGCATCCCGCAGAGTGTTTATTGGGCGATTGTCACGCTCACAACGGTGGGATATGGCGACGTCACGCCCCAGACAGTGTTTGGCAAATTCCTCGCGAGTATTGTGATGATCATGGGCTACGGAATCATCGCCGTGCCGACCGGCATTGTTTCAGTAGAACTTCATCAGGCCGCCATTAAACGAAAGCCGTCGGTCGTCTGTCAGGCGTGCGGTCTGAGAAACCACGAGGAGGGATCGAACTTCTGTCGGGAATGCGGCGCGCCGTTGGAAGCACCCGGCGGTGAAAAATCGAGTTGAACAATAAAGTGGGGGTGGCCCGAAATACTCTGCAACCCCCGGTCAATGACAACGATCCAATCAGCGAAACAGGGTATCTCGACTGTCTTGATTACTGCGGAGGGCTAAAGACTCGGAAGAAGCGTAGGCCACCGGGCTCGGCACCGTCGTCACGGAATACAAACGGACCGTTGGTGCCCACAAACTCGGCGGCGAAATCCCACTGGTCGAAGTTCGATGTGCTCTCGATGCGATACGTTTGATTCAATCGCCCGTTGAGCGTGAATTCAAACGCGCCGTCGGCGGGCTTCTCCGGTTTTTCAAGCGAAGGCGGTGGGGCTTCAACCGAGTCGATGGCGTTTTGCCAGACTGGGATCAAGGAAGGGATTTGTGATTCCACCACACCGCTGGTGTTGAACAACAGTTCCTGTGACTGGTGACTCGGCGAGCCGGTCACGCAGTTGATGGCCACGAAGACGGGTTTCAACGTGTGGCGCGAGAAAAGGTCCACCGCGATATCGGACCGCTCTGGCACGTAGTCGTTGCCGCGAAGCGCCACATGATATTGATCCAACAGCCGGTCGGCCTCCTCCTGCGCGTAGTCCGCCGGTTCCAGATTGATCACAAAAAATTCGACCGGGATGCCGTTGGCGTTTCCCTTGCGCGCGGCGTAGTAGTCCCTGATCTGACTGGTTGTCGAATCGAGTCCGACCCTGCAAATGCTGCACCACGGGTCGAAGAAGAGTACGAAAACGATCTTACCCTTGAAGTCTGCCAAACTCACCATCGAACCCTCGGGATGCAACGTGCCGAGATCATCATTTTTCCAGTCCTTGCGCAGCGCCGAGGAAAAACCTGAAACGATATCACCCGGTCGATACCCCGACGGTTCCGGCAGATCGGCCGACGTCGGCGGGGCGAACGAGAACAACACTACCAGCAACAGCGTCCAGCCGGTCACGGTTTTCCATCGGGACATGAATTGCAGTGCTTTCATGGAATACTACGCATGTGCACACTCTCCCACAGTATGAAAATTGACAAGATCGAACTCTCGGTTGAGTTCATCGTATCCGCGAAATGGACCTGAAGTGGTTGAGTAGTAGCGGGAGACGAGGTTGGAGTTACATCAATTTTTATCGGCCGGGAGTGGCAGTTGGGACGGTGGACAGGAAGGCTGCGGGCGGGAGATTTCTTCACCCGCCCGATTACTGTCACCTCGCTGTTCGCCCTCGACAACGATGGGACGATGTCCAACGATCCAATACGCAGCCCCTGTGCCCCTCCCCGTTCCGGCGGGCGGTTGACGGCACCGAGCATGAATACTCGCACACCATATTCAGCACGCGGCGGTTTCACGCTGATCGAATTGCTGGTGGTCATCGCCAGCATCGGGATACTCGCCTCGCTGCTGCTGCCGGTGCTCGGACGGAGCAAGGAACGCGCTCGCCGCACCGCGTGTCTGAGCAACGTGAGGCAGGTGCTGGTCGCCGTTCATCTCTACGCCGGGGACAACGGCGGTTTGCTTCCGAAAGGCGGCACGGATTTCCCGAACAAGAAGGACACCCACACACCGATCCTTTCCACCCGCACCAAGGAGGAACTTCTGCGCTATGCCGAGCCCTTAAAGGTATTCGACTGTCCAAACCTGGCCCGCGATTTCGAGGCGAAGAAGGACTGGCGGAACCACGAATTTTATGGCGTGGCGATCGGCTACCATTATCTGGGCGGCCACGAAAACACACCGTGGGCGCCGGTCGGCGGCATCACGAACACCTGGATCTCCCCGCAGAAAACGTCGGACAAACCCTCCCTAGAACTGCTTGCTGACCTCAATGTCTTTTGCCACAGCTTCCAGCGGATTCTGGCGCCGCATGCTTCGGGCGGCCCGGTCGTGCATGATGAGGCTTACTTCGAGGAACATCCTGAAAGCTATGAACAACAACCACCGGACATCGGGGCGCAGGGCGGCAACGTAGGTTTTCTGGACGGGTCCGCGCGCTGGAAACCGATCGGGGAGATGCGGGCGTATCGAGCCTCGCAACTGTGGGGGGCTGACGGGGCGTTCGGATACTGGTGACTCACGCGGCCCGTCGAGAGCGGGCCAACACGAAACCGAGGCGATCCGGAGAGTCAGTCGGTCCAGTCAGCTGCGGGCGCCAGTCTCACCGTTTGTTTTTCATCCGCACACGGCGCCTACGCGGGAAGCTCGATGGAGGAGGTCGTCATGACCAGGGGTTCGCTCTGAATCTTGAACGAACCGCCGTGCAGTTCCACGAGCCGCTTTGAGATGATGAGCCCCATTCCCGCGCCCTGCTGTTCGTAAAACTTCCGGTCAAACTGCATGTGGGCTCCAACGCGCGTGATCTGGTCGGGCGTGAGGCCCCGGCCCTGATCCAGGATCCGGATGCACAGGATTTTCTGGTCGTTGAACGCTTCCAACGAAACCTTTTTTCCGTCGTCAGAAAACTTGAACGCATTGTCCAGCAGCTCGACAAAGATCTTCTTGAGATTCTCGTTCGGGATCGAGCAGGTGCACGGCAGGAGGTTCAGCTGAAGATCATCGGGCCGGCTGTGTTGGTTCGCGATTTCCTCGCCCCACGCCGTCAGCAGCTGTTCAACGGGGTAAGAGTCGGAACGATTGAGAGCCGCCATCTTGCCCGGGTCGGCGAACATCAGCTCGATCTGGGCGTAGACGAGGAAGTTCTCGATCAACCGGTGCAGCCGCGACGCGGAAAGGTGGATGAACTTGAGGTTCTCCTGCACCTCGGCGTCGTTCATCGTGTGGTAGTCCTCCATCAGCATGGTCGAGAGCCCGAGGATTCCGTTCAACGGGGTCCGCAGTTCGTGCGGCAGCGCCATCGTGATGTTGCCGCGAAGTTCTTCGAGCCGCTTGTCAGATTGCTGTTGAATCGTGGCCTGCTTTTCAAACTGTGCGCTGACGGAGGCGATCAGTTCCTGGATGGTGAACGGTTTGGTGAGGTAATCGTCCGCGCCGAGCTCCATGCCTTTGCGGATGTTGTTGCGCTCCGCCGCGCCGCTCAGAAAAATGAACGGCACCGTCGACATCGCGGGCTCGGAACGAATGCTCTCCAAAACGCCGTAGCCGTCCATCCGCGGCATGTGGATGTCGCAGATCACCAGGTCGGGCTGGTGGGTGCGGGCGGCTTCAATGCCCGACAGGCCGTCCTCGGCCGAGACACATTCGTAATCCTTCAACTCGAGGGTGTCGACGATCAGGGCCCGCATGGCGGGAGTGTCTTCGATGATGAGAATTTTTTTCATGTCGGGCCAGTGAACGCTCGACTCCGGGGGGCTGTCTTTCAGCGATGTTCAGTTCGCAAAAATCAGGACGGCCGCCGTGGAATGGCGAAATTGTTAGCCAAGCGCGTGCCGCATTGCAAACGGTTTGGCCAAATCAATTTTCACGGATCTCGGCCTTCAGCTGGTCGCGCAATGCCGTCACGACCTTCGCGTGGCTGTCGTTCGCCTCCTTGTCCTTCAGCGTTCGCTCGGCGTGCCGGTAGGTGAATGAATAGGCGACGCTTTTCCGCCCTTTCGGAATGTTTTTTCCACGGAACACGTCGAACAGACCGGTCGTTTCCAGAAACTCCGGCCGCGCCTTCTTCACGGTCTGCAGAACCTCGTCGTGCGTGACGGTTTCCGGAAGGATCATCGCGATATCCCGTTGGATGGCGGGATGAACCGGCAACGCCTTGAAACCGGACGCGGGCGGACGTCGGCCCAGCAGCTGGTCCAGGTCAAACTCGGCGAGGAAGACCGAGTGACGCAGATCGAGTTTGCGTGCGAGCGAGGGTTGAAGCTGGCCGAGTTCGCCCATCAACAACTTGCCGCCGAGCCGGACCTCCGCGCTGTCTACGAACAGATCAGTCGCGGTTTCGCGTCGCACAAAAAACAGACCTCGCAACCCCAGTCGGTCGAGCAATCCATCGACGACGCCCTTCAAGTCCTGGGCGTCGCACGACTCCTGTTCGCCCCGCCAGAATGGGGCGGCGCGTGCGCCGGTCATCGCGATCGCCAGCCGACGACCCTCCGCAGGTTCGCCTTTTTGTTTTCGGAAAACACGGCCGATTTCGAACAACCCGACATCGTGTTGTTTGTGGTGGGCATTGTGTTGGAGCATCGTCAGCAACCCCGGAAGCAGACTCGGACGCAGCACGTCCATGTCGCTGCTCAACGGATTGGCGAGCGGAACGATCTCATTTTCGAGAGTCGCCCGTTTCGCATCGTCGCTCAGGATCAACGTCTGGCCTTGCGCCTCGTTCAGGCCGAGCCCGGTCAGCATCCTGCGAACTTCGCCCAGCTGATCGTACGTCGAATCGAACAGGTTGAAGCCGATCGCGCCTCGGGGCGGGGTGGATGGGATCTTGTCCACGCCGAAAAGCCGGGCGACCTCCTCGATCAGGTCGGCTTCGAGTTTCAAATCGACACGATACGAGGGTATTTCAAACGTTGCGGAAACCGCGTCAGCGGCGCCCGCCAGTTGAAGTTCCAGCGAGGTCAGAAATCTAATTTGATCTGCCGCCGGAATTTCGATTCCGATCAGCTCGTTCATCTTCGCAAACCGGAGCGTGATCTGTTTCTTCACCGGCGGTTCGGGATACGCGTCAACGACCCCTTTGAGCAGTGAGCCTCCGGCGGTTTCGATGATCAGCTGCGCCGCGCGGCGGCTGGCCCAGTCGCACATATCGACGTCCGCGCCACGTTCAAACCGGTACGAAGCGTCCGTCCGCAGATTCGTTTCCTTGGACGTGCGGCGGATGTTGGTCGGATCGAAGTAGGCGCTCTCGATCAGTACGTCGACCGTCCGGTCGTTGATCTCGGTGTTGAGCCCGCCCATCACACCGGCGAGCGCGATACCTTTTTCGTCATCCGCGATCAGCAGGGCGTCGCGGGTCAACTTGTGTTTGCCGTCGTCCAACGTCGTGAAATCTTCGCCATCGGTTGCCCGGCGAATGATCACCGTCGGTTTGCCATCCGAACTTTTTGCGATCAGATGAAAATCAAACGCGTGCAGCGGTTGGCCGCTTTCGAGCATCACGTAGTTCGTCACGTCCACCACGTTGCTGATGCTCCGGAGCCCAACCTTTTCCAGCGACTGCTTCAACCAGTTCGGACTTGGCCCGACCTTGATTCCCTTCACCACGCGGGCGGTGTAGCGCGGACACAATTCGGCGTCGTCGATCCGGACCGCCACGGCGGAAGCGCATTCCTCGGCGGACTCCGTGATTGAAACATCCGGCAGCCGGAGAGGGTTCCCGGTCAACGCGCTGATCTCGCGGGCGATGCCGATGACACTGTTCAGATCCGGGCGGTTGGGCGTCACTTCGAGATCGAAAACGACGTCGGGTTTCGCGCCGCCAAGATGTTCGGCGAAGGGCTGTCCGACCGTCGCGTCCGCCGACAGGATCAACAGTCCGTCCGCATCGCCCGAGACACCGAGTTCCTTGGGCGAACACATCATGCCCTGCGATTCGATGCCGCGAATTTTGCCGACTTTGATCGTGAACGGTTTGTCGTCCGGTTTGGCCGGGGGCAGGGTTGCGCCCGGCAGAATCAGCGGGACCTTGTCGCCCACCTTGAAGTTCTGCGCGCCGCAAACGATCTGGCGTTCGCCCTGGCCGTCGTTTACGCGGCAGACCGAAAGCCGGTCGGCGTCCGGATGCGGATCGCGGGTGAGCACCTCGGCGACGACGACGCCTTCAAAACCGCCGCCGGTTTCGCTGAGGCCCTCGACTTCCATCCCGAGCATCGTCAGGCGTTCCGTCATTTCTTCGGGGGACCAGTCGAAATCAACGTATTGTTTGAGCCAGTTAAGTGTGACTTTCATTGCAAAAAACGAGGCGGGACAATAGCGGCGGGCGGGAGAACTGCCCAGAATTTACTGCGTCAATAATGGCCATGGAAATGGGGTGCGTTTGGAAGGGTGGGGAGAGCCCTCCGGGCGAACCTGCGGGTGCACGAGACGAGCCTTCTTCTTGCCCCTCGCTTCCAAACGCACTCCTTGGACTCCTTGGAAATGTTGACTATTTGAACAAAGGTCTTAATTTCCCCGAACAGAAAAGCCGATTGGAAGCATTATGAATAATCCTGAAAACTATTACTCAAGCGGGGCGGTCATCGAATTGGATGACAATTCGCGCGCGCGATTTATTTCCCGGACGTACGGACACCTGACGGCGGCGATCTTCGCGTTCGTCGGCATCGAGGTCTTTCTTTTCTCCAGCGGCATGGCGGAAAGCATGGCGGCGTTCATGTTGCAGGGATCGTGGCTGCTGATTTTGGGCGGGTTCATGGTCGTGGGATGGTTTGCCACCCGGATCGCCCACTCCAGTGTGTCCAAATCGGCGCAGTACGCTGCCCTCGCGGGTTACGTGGTGGCGGAGTCGATCATTTTTGTGCCGCTGCTGTGGATGGCTCAGCAGTTCGCTCCGGGTGCTATTTCTTCCGCCGCGTTGGTCACCTTTCTGGGATTCGCCGGACTGACCGCGATTGTGTTTATCACGAAGAAGGATTTCTCGTTTCTACGGGGACTCATCATGTGGGGCGGCGTTCTGGCGCTGGTTGCCATCGTCGCCTTCACGATTTTTGGCGGTGACGGAACCTGGTTCAGCGTGTTGATGGTCGGCCTGGCCGGTGCCGCCGTGCTGTATGACACGTCGAACGTGCTGCATCACTACACGGAAGACCGGTATGTCGGGGCCGCACTGCAACTCTTCGCCTCGATTGCGCTGATGTTCTGGTACGTCCTGCGGATCTTCATGGGCTCGCGTAACTGAACGCTAAAATCTGGTTTCACACCCGGCGGAATTCTCCGCTGGGTTTTTTTGTGACGGAGGCCGCACCAATCCTTTGCTCTCGATGATCGAAAATTGTCCCTCGACAGTGAATATTTTTTTCGGAACGGGGCGACTCCGAATGCTGTGCCCTGCGCAGTTGAGAGCGCACAACACGGTCGGGAATGAATAAAGTGGACGGCTCGCAATTTCTGGCAATAGGTTCCCTCCAGATGATGAATCGCATGGTCCTACTTCTCACCGTCTGTCTGTTTGTGGCGGGGAACAGCGTTGTTGACGCTGCGGATGAGAATCGCTTCGCCGCCACGCCACCGTTACCGGGGCTTCTCCCGGGGCAAAGCGAATTCAACTTCTCGCTCTATGGGTGTCCCGACAACCTCGAGGAGTTGCAGCAGGTGGTCGCCGTAATGCGTGAGCAGCACCTGGGTTCCGCGTTCGACCCGGGCCCTACCGCTTCCGCCGCTTCACGGCCGCTGATCGAATACCTTGCGACGGTTGGTTGGCCGGTGATTTATTATCCGCCCAACGGCGGCCAGATGCAGGTCAGGGGCGGCAGCAGCGCATTGAACAACGAGGACGAGGAGGCGCTGCGCATTCTTGATCGGACCGGAGTATTCAGCGCGATTCAACTCGGAGAGTGGGGTTATCACTTTCACCAGCTGACCTCGGACGAAGGCTGGTGGCGGGCGGTGTTGGGAGACGACTTCGATTCACAGTCGCCGCGCTTCATGAAGTCCAGAGAACTGCGCGGCTACGACTATCTGCCCACCACCCGGCGGGAATGCTATGATCAGGTTCGCGATTACTTCCTCTGGCACAGTCAGGCCAGACGCGGTCGTTTGATCAGTGTCACCGGTCATTCACACTACGAAGCCTACGTCGCCGAGTGGGGCGCGCGCGTGATCGGGCTGGAACTGGGCGAAAACATTGGTTTCACGCAATCGAAAATGGCGTTTGCACGGGGTGCATCGCGACAATGGAACGTGCCGTGGACCGTTCAGGTGAGTCCGTGGTTTGGCAACGCGGTTACCACCCACGGTCCCCTGAACACGGAGAGCGCAACCGCCACCGGACTGGATGCCGGGCATTCACTCAGTCTTTACTTGCGACTGTGGCGTCACGCTTGGTTTGCGGGTGCTGCGATGGTCACGCCTGAGAACAGCAGCAACAGTTTCTTTGAGGAATCCAAAGCACCCTGGAAACTGACCGAACACGGCAAAGCCGCCGCGGCCAACTTCAAATTCATGCGCAGCCACGACCGGGGAAACCCGTACACCCCATTGCTCGTGTTGCTTGATCACTTGTCAGGTTACTGCGCCTATCAGGGGCGAACCTGGGGGATTCTCGAACCGACGCAGGGGGACCTGGAGATACGGGACCTGTTCGAGACGCAACTGTTTCAAAGTCCAAACCGGTTGCCCGTGCCAGACAATCCGAAGAATCCCGAAGCCGGCTACCTGCATCCGACGCGTTACGGCGAGTTATGTGATGTTTTCCTGTCAACGGCACCGGGTGCGCTGATGAAGCAATATCCGATTATTCTGATGGCCGGTGACATGGAGTACCCCCGGACATTCGTCGATGAACTTGCCACGGCGGCGCGAGCTGGCAGCCGAATTCTGCTCCACCCGCGCCATGTCGAATCCATGGGCTCAGCCGCGTTCAAGGAATTGAGTGCCACGGGCAACATCGAAATTTTGGAACCTGAAGACAATCCCGGGACCGGCCGACCGGCCGCCGTGGCTGACAAGCGGCTGCGCGAAATCGCGGCTCATTATCTGCCGATCGGTGTCAGTGGCGACCCGGTGCAATACCAGATCAACCGTAACGCCACTGGCTGGGTGATCGAACTGGTCAACAACGATGGCGTGGTGAAGGAAGGCCGCAAACCCGCAGTGGTATATCCGTCGGTGATTGCCCGGGTGACACTGCATCCAAAGTTCGTATTCAAGCGAGCCCGCGAATGGCTGACCGGAAAGGAATTTGCCGTCCGGAATGAATTGGAGATTGAGATACCGCCGGGCGAAACCCGGTTCGTGGAGTTTATCACGAAGGAATGACAGACACAGATGATTCGGCTGCACACCAGGAAGAGGCTATAACTTTGGCTGCGCTCTGTGGCATGACGGTCAGGTCGTTGCTGCCGACACGGAACGAGTCTTGACCAGAAATTGGAGCAATAAACCTTGCGATCCGATGGTGTGCCCGTGTTTCATGGGGCCATGACGGTTGCTCTCCATGGCCTTTCACGCTTGGTTTTAGCTTCCATGCTGTTGGTTGGCTGGAATGTCTTTGGGGCCACATCGGCCGTGGATTTTCAAACCCGGGTCCAACCGATCTTCGCGAAGCATTGCGTTGATTGTCACGGACCCGACAAACAAAAATCCCGGCTGCGTCTCGACACGCCTCAGAACATTCTTAAGGGAGGCAACTCCGGCGAACCGGTGCTGTTGCCCGGTCGCAGCGCCGAAAGTCACCTCATTCAACTTGTCACCAGCGCTGACCCCGACGAAATGATGCCGGCCAAAGGTGAGCGTCTTTCGGCTGAACAGATCGAGTTGCTCAAGTCGTGGATCGATCAAGGCGCCCAGATGCCCGGAGTTGATGTCGCTTCCGCCCCGGCGATTTCCACCGATTACTGGTCATTTCAACACGTCAAACGACCGCCTGTTCCCGCCTCCGACGATCCGTTCATCGTCAATGACATCGACCGCTTCATCCTGGAACGATTGAACGGGGAAAACCTCGTTCCCTCCCGGCCCGCCACCCGCGAGGAATTGATCCGTCGACTTTACCTGATCGTGTTGGGCCTTCCGCCGGACCCTGAAGAAGTGGACGCCTTCGTGCAGGACACGAATCCCGACGCCTACGAGCAATTGGTGGAACGCGTTCTCGCCAGTTCGCATTACGGCGAACGCTGGGCGCGTCACTGGCTGGATGTTGTTCGCTACGCAGACTCCAATGGATTTGAGACCAACCGCGAACGCAAGAGCGCCTACCATTATCGCGACTACATCATCGCCGCGCTCAACGCGGACATGCCCTACGATCAGTTCATCCGGGAACAGATCGCCGGCGACGCCCTGGGTGCGGATGCCGCCACCGGCTTTCTCGTGGCCGGCCCGTATGACATCGTGAAGAGCCCGGATATTTCACTGACGCTCATGCAGCGCCAGAACGAACTGGATGACATGGTGAACACCACCGGCACGGCCTTCCTCGGTCTCACACTCGGCTGCGCGCGGTGTCACAACCACAAGTTCGATCCCATTTTGCAGAAGGACTATTACGCGCTGCAAGCTGTCTTCGCCGGGGTCAATCATGGCGAACGACCGCTGCGCAAGAGACTGGATGAGACGGAAGCTCTGGAGCTGGCGCGCATGAAGGAAAAGCTGGCGGAACAGAACGCCGCTCTTGAGAAGTTCCGTCAACTAGCCGCCACGAGGAAGAGTCGCGAAAGAGCGGAACCTGTTCGCCCTCCGGTCAAGGCCGGATTGAACGTGGAGACCTTCGGTCCGCTCGAAGCCCGCGCCGTTCGCTTCACCATCCGCGCCACCAGTTCCGGCGAGCCTTGCATTGATGAGCTGGAGATTTTTGACGAACAGGGAGAGAACATCGCGCTCGCTTCACGGGGCGCGATCCCCACGGCTTCGGGTACGCTTCCCGGATACGACATTCACAAATTGAAACATCTCAACGACGGACTGACCGGCAACGAGCACAGCTGGATTTCTGACACCCCGGGCGGTGGCTGGGTGCAGATTGATTTTCCCGAACCGCGTCGCATCTCGCGTATTGTCTGGAGCCGCGACCGGAATGAAGTCATTCGTGACCGGGTCGCGACCGGTTATTCCGTTGAGGCCTCGGTTGATTTGGATCGTTGGATTGAGGTGGCAAATTCCCGTGATCGCGAACCCTACGGAGGCAGACCTGATCCGGATGAGTTCCTGACGCGTCTAACCGAAACGGAAGTCGCGGACGTTCGTCAGTTGCGTGAAAAGATTCAAGCCACCCAGTCCGGCATTAACGGGCTGTCAGGCGCGGAAAAAGCCTGGGCCGGAACTTTCACGCAACCGGAAACCACACATCGTCTTTATCGCGGTGATCCTTTTGCAAAGCGCGAGGCGGTTGCGCCTGACGCGTTGGCCGTGCTGGGCTTGTTGGGCATGGCGCTGGATGAACCCGAACAGCAACGCCGCCTCAAACTGGCCAACTGGATTGCCAGCCCAGACAACCCGCTCACCGCCCGTGTGCTGGTCAATCGCGTGTGGCAGTACATTTTTGGAATCGGGATCGTGGCCACATCCAGCGACTTTGGGGCAAACGGCGTGCCGCCGACGCATCCCGAACTCCTCGACTGGCTGGCCGACGAATTCATTGGGAGTGGCTGGTCGATCAAACATGTTCAGCGACTCATCCTCACATCAAACACCTTTCAACAGTCAAGCCAGCCGCAACCCAACGGCTTGGCCCTCGATGTCGGCGGCCGACTGCTCTGGCGGTTTCCGCCGCGACGACTCGAGGCCGAGGCGATCCGCGATGGCATCCTCGCTGTCTCCGGTGCGCTGGATCCTTCAATGGGCGGCCCCGGGTTTTACCTGCTCGATGTGCAGGAGGAAAACGTAATGCACTACTTTCCCAAGGAACAGTTCGGTCCGCCGGAGTTCCGGCGCATGGTGTATCTGTTCAAGATCCGACAGGAACAGGACGCTGTGTTTGGTTCGTTTGATTGTCCGGATGGCAACCAGGTGATCCCGAACCGCAGCCGGTCGAACACGCCGTTGCAGGCGTTGAACTTGTTCAACAGCCCGTTCGTCCTGCAGCAGGCGGAATTGTTCGCGGAACGACTTCGCGCTGATGCCGGAGCGGAATCAACGGCGCGGGTTCGCCGCGCGTTCCGGCTCGCCTTTGCCCGAAGCCCGGACGGGTTCGAATCGGAAACGTCCGTGGCAATGATTGAAACCGAAGGGCTCGAGGCGTTCTGCCGCGCGCTCTTCAACACCAGCGAGTTCCTCTTCGTGTTCTAGAAGTCTTATGAATTTCAAACCGCATCCGCTGCTCGATCGACGCCAGTTCCTGGGAGACACCGGCACCGCGCTCGGGGCCATCGCCCTCACCCAACTTCTGAGCCGCAGCGGATTGATGGGCGCGGAACGGGAAAGTGCTCCGGGCAAATTGCCCATCCGTCCGGGTATCGATCCGGCCAACCCCAATGCGCCGCGTCTGCCTCATTTTGCTCCAGCCGCGAAGAACGTCCTGATGATTTTCTGCACCGGTGCGTGCAGCCAGCTGGACACGTTTGATTACAAGCCCGACTTGATCAAATACCACGGTCGGCCGATGCCAGGTGCTGACAAGCTAATCACCTTTCAGGGTGAGCAGGGCATGCTGACAAAGAGCCCGTGGGAATTTCGTCCACGTGGTCAGAGCGGCAAGATGATCTCGGACCTGGTCCCGCATCTCGGTGAACTCGCCGATGACATGTGCTTCATCCATTCGCTGACCGGTGAGACCAACACGCACGGACCTGGGGAGAACTTCATGTGTACTGGATTCACTCTCGACGGATTTCCGAGCGTGGGTTCGTGGTCGACTTACGCGTTGGGAAGCGAGGCCGATACCCTGCCGGCGTACGTCGCCATTCCCGATCCGCGCGGCACGCCGCAGTCGAGTGTCAATTGCTGGGGTCCGGGATTTCTCCCCGCCGCTTTTCAGGGCACGGATTTCAACGCAACAAAACCGGTCCGCAACCTGGCCCGCCCCGGTTCCATTTCGGCGTCGAGTGATCGCACGACCCGTGAGTTTCTCAACACGCTGAACCGTCATCGACTGGAACAGTATCCCGGCGACACCGAACTCGCGGCCCGGATTTCCAGTTACGAACTGGCCGCCCGCATGCAGCTCTCCGTGCCGGAAGTCAGCGATCTTTCCACCGAGCCCAAACATATTCTCAAGATGTACGGCGCGGATGAAGGAGGGACGCCCCTCAAGGATCTCAAGTCCGCCTACGCCCGCAATTGCATCCTGGCGCGGCGGCTCGTTGAAAGCGGTGTTCGCTTCGTGCAAGTGTTCAACGGTGCCTACCAGACCGGCGGCGAAGGCGTGAGCAACTGGGATGGCCATAAATCCCTGGAAACGCAATACAGCAAGCACGGTCCGGTGATGGACCAGCCAACCGCCGCGTTGCTGCGTGACCTCAAACAACGCGGACTTTTGAAAGACACACTGGTGGTTTGGTGCACGGAGTTCGGTCGCATGCCGACGTTTCAAAAGGGTGCCAGTGGACGCGACCACAACCCCGCCGGGTTCACCGCCTGGATGGCGGGCGCGGGTGTGAAGGCCCCGTTCACTTACGGCGCGACGGATGATTTTGGCTACAAGGCGGTGGACAACATTGCGACCGTCCATGATTTTCATGCGACCATTTTGCACCTCCTCGGCCTCGACCACGAACGATTGAGTTTTTATCACAACGGCATCGAACGGCGCCTCACCAACGTTCACGGCAATGTGATCAAGGACATCCTCGTCTCGTGAGCGAGCCTTTACACCCCAGGGGGCTTCGAATAATAGTTCCTGTCGAAGTTTCTTAATCGATCCGTGCCGAAGTAAACTTTGGGGTGTCTTATTTACTTCTACCGTGCTGCGACGGCCAGCGGCTCACTTCTCAGACTTCCCAAGGAACCGGTAAACGTTGCCGCTGAGCACAGCTCCGAGGATCTGGGCGGACCCAGAACATCCAGAGTTGTACCACGGCCCAGCCACGACATAGAGCGCCACGCCGGTGCTGCGGGCGGGATTGACCGAGGTGTTCGTCACGGGAATGCTGGTCAGATGAATCAAAGTGAGCCCAAGTCCGATGGCGACCGGTGCGAGTGCCGCCGGGGGCGTTTGTCGGCGGCACTGAGGATGATCACCAGAAACATCATGGTCATCACGATCTCACACACGAGCGCGGCCAGCAGGGTGTAACCGCCGGGCGAATGATCGCCGTAGCCGGTGGACGCAAAACCGGAGGCGACATCAAATCCCGCCTTGCCGGAGGCGATGACGTAAGGAACGCCGCCCGCCACGATCTCCCCGAGCACCTGGGCGATGATGTAAGGCCCCAGTTTGTTCGCCGGAAACCTCCCGCCAACAAACATCCCGATCGACACGGCGGGGTTCAGATGGCAGCCCGAGATATGACCGATCGCATAGGCCATCGTCAGAACCGTCAGACCGAAAGCGAACGCGACGCCAAGCAGGCCGATGCCCACTTCGGGAAAGGCAGCCCCCAGCACGGCGCTGCCGCAACCGCCCAGTACCAGCCAGAATGTTCAGAGAAACTCCGCTCCGTACGCTTTGATGTTGTTGTTCATGATTGATCGATTTTGGGGTGTGTCCGCTCCAACCGGGCCGCTGGACTGCCGGACATCAATGGAACCGTGAGTGCCGGGAGGAAGCAAAATGTTGTTACTCCAGAGCGCCCTGTCCGAATCGTAGATAGACCGATGAAACGGCGATGACGATCAGGACAATTGTGACCGCTGTCAGCGCCGGAATCTTGCCCGGCATCCGGTAGGCCATTCCGCCGATCGAGGCGAGACCAAACCAGCACACGAGCTTGATGATGATCCAGAGCGGGAATCCGATTTTCATCACTGTGATCAATCCGAACCCGCCGATCAACATGATCAGGGCCAGGATACCGGTGAGCATCATCGTGCGCTTGCGATTCTTGGGATCTGGATTGGCGAATGCCTGGAAAACAAACGCGACGAGCAGGATCATCGAGACGACGTGCAGGATCTGGTAGATGTGGATTTTCATTCTGGCCGATCAGAATCGGGACTCGCGGCTGGGTCAATCAGTTTATCCGTGAACTGATGATTCCTTGAACAGAAGACCACGAAGGGCGCGAAGGTGGGAGTTGCAAGGGTAGGACAGGCATCCTGCCTGTCCCGGGTGGTCCGAACGTACCGCCGGTGTTGAGCATGGCCCGTTGCGTAGTTGAAACCGTGTCTGGTTTTTGTAGCCGCAACGAGACAGGCAGGATGTCTGTCCTACGTTCGCAGTGCTTCGACTGCATCGGCACACCGTAGACCGTCGAGTGCCGCACTAACGATGCCGCCCGCGTACCCCGCTCCTTCGCCACACGGAAACAGGCCCTTGATCTCCGGATGCTCAAGGGTTGATTCGTCGCGCGGAATCCGGACCGGCGAGCTGGTGCGGGTCTCAAACCCAATCAGGTTCGCTTCGTCGGTGACGTAACCGGGCTTCTGTTTTCCGAAGAGCGTGAGTCCCTGTTTCATGCGCCACACGATCCATTCCGGAAGTAGTTCGTGGAGCGGGGCGGGGTGGATCCCCGGATGGTAACTCGTCGCCGACAATGAGCTGGACATCCTTCCCTTCAAGAAATCCGTGACTCGCTGCCCGGGCGCGGTCTGACCGCCGCCGCCGGCTTTTTTTGCGGATTGTTCAAGTGCTTTCTGAAACGCGATCCCGGCGAGCACCCCGTGCTCGTTCTGGAAATCTTTCGTGTCCTCGGGTTCGACGGTCACGACCATGCCGCTGTTGGCAAACGGTGAATCGCGTTTCGACAAACTCATTCCATTGACCACCACCTCGTCGTTTTCCGTGGCGCACGGCACGATGAATCCGCCGGGACACATGCAGAACGAATGCACGCCCCGGTCCTTGATTTTCGTGGCCAGACGATAGCTCGCGGCCGGCAGCAAACGATGCCGTTCCTGCCCGCGCGGAATGTGATATTGAAGACCGTCAATCAACGGCTGTGGATGCTCGATGCGGACTCCGACCGCAAACGGTTTTTGCTGGAGCAGAATGTTCTTCCTCTTCAACAGTTCATAAATGTCACGGGCCGAATGACCGGTCGCAAGAATGACGGCGTCACCGGCGAACTCACGGTCACCCGCAACAACTCCTCGAACGCGTCCGTTGGAAAGAATCAGATCGGTGACCTTTACTTGAAAATAAACTTCGCCGCCTGCGTTCAAAATGCTTTGCCGCATTGCCTTGACGACGTTTGGCAGCAGGTTGGAACCGATGTGCGGATGGGCATCGACGAGAATTCGCTCCGGTGCGCCGTGGGCCACGAGCGTCTGATAAACTTCCGCGATCGGTCCGCGCTTGGACGCCCGGGTGTACAGCTTGCCGTCAGAAAACGTGCCCGCACCGCCTTCACCAAAACAGTAGTTGGAATCCTCGACGACCGTGCCGTGGCGAAGAATGGGCGCGAGGTCGAAGCGTCGGGCGGAGGCGTCTTTGCCGCGCTCAAGAATGATCGGTTTCAAGCCGCGCTCAAGACAACGCAACGCGGCGAACATTCCCGCCGGACCGCAACCAACGATGACGACGCGGCGCGAATCAGAATTGACGGCGGGGTAGTTTGCGACCGGTCGGACGTCTTCCGGAATCACGCCGTCGAGCCCGACCTCCAGGCGTAGTTGAACTTTGACCTGACGTTGCCGCGCATCGATCGAGTGCTTGCGAAGTTTGATTCCGGAAATTCGATCAGGAGGAACTTTCAGCTTCGTCGCTACGGCCTTCCGCCACTCAGTTTCATTTTCAGAAACATCAAGCGGAAGGACGATGTCGACGAAGTGAGCCTGCGATTCGATCATGCGGGGGATGGTAGGGCGCGTCACTCCGTGCGCGCCGCCGGGCAGGAGATCACCGTTCGATGTTCCAGCAGGTTTGGAACGTAACGAGATTCGCCAACGGACCGCGCGGAGCGACGGTCCCTACCTTTCATAAAAGGCATAAACATTCATGAAAATGTTTCGGCAGGGGAACGACGTTTCAAAAATCCGTGTCGGCCTCCGTGATTTCCAGTTCCTCGATCCAGATGCTGCGGTAGCGGACGTCGTGTCCTTCGCACTGAAGCTTCAATCCCTGCGGTGTGTCGGTGATCCCTTTGCCACCGTCGTTGCCGCCGTCCACGCCGGAGTTGGGGCCGCCCCAGACCTGGTTGATCTTCACGTTCTCGTGAACCTTCTGGCCGTTGAAATACATGGTGACCAGCGGCTTCTCGACGAGCTTGCCATCCTCAAAGCGCGCGGCGCGAAACAGGATGTCGTAGGAGTTCCATTTGCCGACTCCGTTGTAGGCGTGATACGGCGATTCGCTTTCATTGATCACCGCCGCCATTCCGTGCGGGGTTTTATCGCCGTCCAGCACCTGGATCTCGTAACGGTTTTGCAGATACACGCCGCTGTTGCCGCCGGGCTTCATGATCAGAAATTCCACGTGCGCCCGGAAGTCGCGATAGGTCTTTTTCGTCACGATGTCAGCGGTGCCGAACTTGCCGCCATCGGCAACGCGATCATCCGTCATCACCGCTGTGCCCTTGTCGATCGGGTCATCGACGATCTGCCATTTGATCGGCAGCGACGATTTGAAGCCGGGCCCCTGCCAGTAAGTCCATTTCGCGTCCAGCATCTCGCGCGAGCCATCGAGAACGATCTCCGCCTTGGCCGTCGGTTTTGCGCCCACGCCGATGGAATCAGCGGCGGACACGGAGGCTACGGTGAGCAATAATGCGGAAACAGCCGGAAGCAGCAGTCGGGTTTTCATGCGGGGACAATTCGGGAAATGGCCCGGCAATGGAAGCCAATTTTGTGTGCGTGCATAATCGATTCGAGATGGGTGTTTTCCGAATTTTTGCCGTCGCACTGACAATAGTATTGAACTAATTCAACGTTTGGTGCATCTAAATCACATCATCTGGATTTTCCCAAGCCGGGATGGGGTCTGAGGCTGTCGTTTCGAGAATCCACAACCAGTAACATATTATGAAAAACACACACAAATTAGCATTGGCCGTCATGGCGGCGGTCGGTCTATCCGGTTCTCCATTGATGGCTGCGGAGCTCGGTATGATGGCCCCGGAACTGGACCTTGCAAAATTCGTCAAAGGCAAGCCCTTATCTCTCGCAAAGGGGCGTGGTTCGGACGTTTACGTGGTCGAATTCTGGGCGACCTGGTGCGGTCCGTGCCGCACGAGCATCCCGCATCTCACCGAGATTCAGAAGAAGTTCAAGGACAAGGGCGTGACCATCATCGGGATCAGCGACGAGACCGAGGCCGAGGTGAATCCTTTCGTAAAACAAATGGGCGACAAGATGGATTACGTGGTGGCCATCGACAAGAATCGCTCGACCTTCGGCAGGTATATGACTGCGTTTCAGCAGGGCGGAATCCCAACGGCGTTCATCGTGGACAAGGCCGGCAAGATCGTCTGGTTCGGTCATCCGATGGGTGATCTGGAACGAGTGCTTGGGCAGGTTGTGGCGGGCAAATTCGACGTGGTTTCCTACAAGACCCAGCAGGCGAAGGAACAGGAACAGCAAGCTGCCTTCGGCAATTACCTCGACGCCACCGTGAAGGGCGAGCCGTCAGCCAAGGAGAAACTGGCCGGATTCAACTTTGTGACGGACTGCGACAGCTCCCAGATGTTGAATCAATTCGCCTGGACGATCCTGACGCATCCGAAAGTGAAGTATCGTGACACGGATCTGGCGACAAAGGCGGCCAAGAAGGCCTACGACCTGACGAAAGGCAACGACCCGGGGGTGACCGACACCTACGCACGGGCATTGTTTGACTCAGGTAAGAAGGCTGAAGCCATCAAGTATCAACAGGAGGCGGTAAGCAAAGAATCCAACGGGGAACGCAAGACCGAGTTCGAGAAGGCGCTGAAACGGTATCAGTCCGGAAAATAGATTGAGCCTGGTTTTGCAGCATCAACCGGCCGGATTTGTTCCGGCCGTTTTTTTTGTTTGGTTCACGACGCCAAGTTTGACCGGAACGAGGGGGCCGATGATCGGGCGTGTGAGAATTTTAAATGAGGCGGCCTGTTGCCTCATAACTGAAGGACACCGAAGGGTTTCATGGATTGGGCTTCCATTGCCTCACAACCTGGACACCGTAGCCTTTTTGGTTTTGGGTGTTTTGATTCGTGGTTGAGTTGCTCTTGGAGCGGGTTCGGAGCGTAGCGGAGAACGCGCTCCAAGAGCAAGGCCCGCTTCCTCGGCTCGAAGCAGTGCGTTGCG
>Ga0209390_10001828_pt1 | contig 39377 bp, 57 predicted proteins | sample BON01_FD_187212 | JGI IMG/M metagenome (GOLD analysis project Ga0209390, IMG submission 187212) | Freshwater microbial communities from Lake Bonney liftoff mats and glacier meltwater in Antarctica - BON-01 (SPAdes) (version 2) | ecosystem: Environmental > Aquatic > Freshwater > Ice > Glacier...
TGTTTAGAGGAGAGGGGGGTGGTGGAGTGGGTGCGGTGAGTCTTTTGCGACGGTAATTGCCTGGGCTTGTGGGGTGTGCGGTGGAGGTGTTGGTGGGGAGGTTGTTATCGTCGCCGAAACCCAAAAGGGGGTGTGATGCTCTGCACGGTACAGTGTAGGCCTGCTTCGGCATGCGCCAGAAAAAGCCCTCCCAGAGGGTGCACTCTAAAGAAACAAGACAAGACAAGACAAGACAAAACGAAAACGCGGGGGGAACACACTTTTCTGCGGCCTCTTTGCTTCCATTTCCACATCGACATACACCAACCCCAAGCAACCCCTTCGACCCCAAACACACCCTACAGAACACGGCAGTCCGAGCGAGACGATGATGGGAAGCGCAGGGTCCGGCGTCGAAGAGGGTGCGTCGTCGGCGGCCGGGGCAGGCAGCATGCCCACCGCTTCTTCTCCAAGGCATGCCAAAGAGGCTCCCTCGTCGCCCTTGGCACTCAAGAAGCTCTTACCCGAGGGCTCGTGCATGTCCATGGCGCCCGCCACAAAGAAGAACGCCATGTCTATGTGGGCTTGCAGTCCCAACGGCGAGATGAAGGTACGTGCTGTGTGTGTGTGGGGAAAAAAGCATGGCGGGAAACAAGGAGAGGCACCAAGAGCGCTGGCTTTCTTTCTGGGCTGCCAACTCTCCCATGGCGACTTGGCAGCTTATTTTATTGCATGCAGACTCTGAGACTTACGCCTCGCACCGCTGTTTATGTCTTACTTTTACTCGTTTTCCTATTTCTGAAACTCACCCACCCCTCAATCCCCCTACTCACTCGCAGGTGATCGACCCTCGCACCGGCACGCTGGCTACGAACCCCAACACCCAGGAGGCCGTGGAGCTGACGGCTGTGGATGGAATGCCCACTTGCCTGGCCCTGGCACATGGGCAGATGGCGTTGGCTATTGGCATGGAATCCGGCAAAGTAGAGTACAACAGCGTGACGTGGGGTGAGGGAGGCGTGCCCGAGTTTAGCTTTGAAGACTTCTTGGTCCGGTGCACCTCGGCAGTGCGGGACGTGGCCTTCAGCCCCACGGATAAGTGGGTGGCCGTGGCGTCGGAGGATTTGGAGCTGCGGCTGGTGGATATGGAGGGCCGGGAGGTCTCGTCTTTGCGCAAGCACGACGGCAGCGTCCGGAGCGTGTGCTTCGACCCCAAGGTAGGTCCTTTTCTGATAAGCCTGTTGATGCTGCTTGCTGACTTCTTCTTGGGTGCCTCGAACGTCTCTGTCTGTATATACATTTGCTCTTCTCTCTCATTTCCTCTAGTATCTCATTTCAATCATACGAAATGCTCATCAACCTCTTCTCCCCTCTCCCCCCCCTTACCCCGCAGGAGGAGTACCTGGTCTCGCTGGGCATGGACGGCTACGCCATGGTCTGGGACTTGGCCACCAAGCAATGCGTCTTCAGCAAGAAAGTGCTGGAGAAGGAGAGCAAGCACCAACCCCGCCAAGTCGTGCCCAAGGCCGCCTGGAAGCCCGACGGCTCCCTCCTTGCCTTGCCCGGCAGCCGCCAACCCGTGGTGGTCGAGCGCGGGTCCTGGAAGGTGGTGACATCCGCCGCGGCCACCATGGCTCACACGGCCGAGATTGCGGTCTTGGCGTGGGCTCCTGAAGGCCAGATGCTGGCCACGGCCGGTGCGGACCGCCGGGTGGTGGTGTGGGCAGCGCCCAAGGCCGCCCCGACCGCCTTGAGGGCCACGCAGAGCTACGTGGAAGGGGAGGGAGGAGACGAGGCGACGCAGCTGGCGGTGCGCGAGTTGTTCTGGGTCGGGGAGCGGAAATTGGCGGTCTTGAACCGCTTGGGAGCTTTTGGCTTGCAAAGTGTCCCGGCAGCAGCAGCCGTCGTGTCGCTGGCGGCCCACGAGGCAGGGAACCGGGAGGGGAGCGCGGCCGAGGAGAGCTCTCCAGCTGAAAAGACGACCAAGGCCACGAAGGCCAGTGACAGCGAGAGCGAGGCTGGCTCGCCCAAGAAGGGCAACCGCTTCTTGGACGATGAGGCATCCTCTGTCGGTGGAGCCGAAGCCGAGGATGAGAAGGGCGACGAGGACATGGAGGAGGAGCCGGCGCCAGAAGACGAGGAGGAGGACGGCGGCCAACACGACCGTGCTAGCGTGGTAGACGCAGCCCTGATGCAGGTGCCGCACATGCAGGGACCCTTCCTGCCCTCCAGCAGCCCTTTGGACGCCACCAAGCGCTACCTGGTCTGGAGCCTGGTGGGCAACATCGTGTCGCAGAATCTGGGGGATCACAACGTCATCGAGATTGAGTTTGCGGATGCTAGCCGTCGGCCTATTCGCTTCACGGACCACTACCGCTTCATCATGGGCTCCATTGCCGAAGACGGGGCTATCTTTGCCAGCGCCGCTTTTGCGGAGGCGGATGCTAACCGGCTGGAGGACGAGGACGACGAGGAGGAGCACAGCACGGTGTTCTTCCGGCCCTTTGCCAACTACTCCACCAAGAACCAGTGGCTCTACACGCTGCCCAAGGGGGAGGGAGCGCTCTCCGTGGCCGTGGGCGCGCGGTGGGCCGCCGTGGCTACCACCCGGCAGTGGGTGCGTCTCTTCACCTTCAGCGGGCTGCAGGAGGGCGTGGTGTCGGTCCCGGGCCCCATCGTCACCATGGTCGGACGAGGCGACTTGCTCGCCATCTTCTACCACGGAGGCAGCCCGTTGGTGGACCCGAGCACGGGCGCCGCTTCCCAGGCCCTCCACTACCAGTTGCTCGATGTCCGCCGCACCGCTGTTGTGGGTGGTGGGCCTGTTGCTCTCTCGCCTAAGTCGCTGCTGACCTGGGCGGGCTTCAGTAATTTACACATTTTGCACGTCATGGATTCCGAAGGGCTGGTCTCGGGCTTGGTCAGGAGCTTTGGCTGGCACTGGACGCCGCTCCTGGAGACAACCCGACTGCAGCGAAACAAGATGGACTCGTATTGGCCCGTGGGCGTCTTCAATGGCAGCCTCATGTGCTCCCTCCTCAAGGGCGGGGAGGAGCACCCGTCCACCAACCCCAAGCCCCTCGTCTCCTCCCTCCCGCTCAAGCTGCCCCTGGTGGCGACCAACAACGACCAGGCCCTGCAGAAGTTGGAAGAGACCCGACTGCTCGCCAAGGCCTTCTTGCACCAGAAGCTCCACCAGCAAGAGGTCCTGGCCGGGGAGGGGTTGGAGGAACCCCGCCTGGAGGCCGAGCTGCTGCGGGACCAAGCCTCCTACGACGCCCACCTGGTAAAAATGATCCAGCAGGCGGGCGCGAATGAGAATGGGGAGCGCATGCTGGAGGTGGCTGAGATGCTGACCCTCCCCAAGTCTTTGGCGTTGGCCATCCGTGTGGCCGACCACTACTCCCTGCCTCAGGTGGCGGCACGCATCAGTGAGCTCATGGCTGCTCGCTTCCCTCCCGCTTATGAGGAGGAGGAGACTGAGAATTGGGCCCCGCGCCCAGGGGCTGGCAATCGCGCTCAGCAACAGTCTATGAAGGGCTACGGTGACGAGGATAGCATGGCAGGGGGGGAGGAGGAGGAGGGGAGTGGCATGGGGCAGGGGGATGACGAGGAGGCAGCGTCGCCGGCGCGGCCGCAGCTCTCGCGGCGCGGGTTGGGTCCCTCCTCTCCATCCAAGGCGGCGCGGGGGCAGGGAGACGCAGCGGACAGTGGAGCGGGGGGGTCGCGCAATCCGTTTGCTGTGAAGAAGGATGCGGCGGGCAGCAAGCCGGCGGAGAAGCGGCCGCGTGGCATTGCCGAGTCGTTGGGGTCGCTGGTGGGCTCGCCTTCCCCCAAGAAGCCCGTGTTGGCCAAGACTTCTAGCTTTGTCTCGGAGATTCGGAGCAAGAAGAAGCATGATCGCCGGGCTTGAGGCTTAGGCGTAGATGTGAAGAAAGGGAGGGAGGAGGAGGAGATAGAGAGAGGAAGGTGTGACAATGTGATAGAAAGTAAGGAGCAATTGAGAAGAGGACAGCAAAAGCTGAGGGAAGAGAGACAAGCAAGAGTAGTATTAGAACCACGGAATAAAAAAGCAAAACAAAGAAATTATAATTATTATATTAGACGTGTTAACGGGGCGAAAACAGAGGCACAATTGCATTTTATGTTATATTTCTTCTTTACTTTAGAACAGTGGGACGCCTGAGACTTCTGCTCGGGACGCGATGGAAGCCGGCAGGCGCGAGACGAAATCTGCAGCCGTGCTAGGTAGCAAGCCTAGTGAGCTGCACTTGTAGAGTCCCATGACTAGAAAGGCTAGATTGAGAGCAACGTAGAGGAGCTTGGGAAGAAGGAGGCTTGTTTGTCCGTCAGCCAGCTTTTCGAAACCTGCGTGGGTTTGTTTTTGTTTTTGCGTTCATGCGATGAGAAATGTTGCTTCTTCTATAATTATGTTATTGCTGAATTCATCAAGGCATGCCATCATCATTATTTTCTCTTCCTTAAAAGAGCATGCATGCTTGTACTTACATTGATTGGTAGCGAGCAGGGCTTTGCCCGAGTTGAGGAGGCTCATGCCCACGACCATGATTGAGATGATGCTCACGCTCGACCCCGTCATGTACATCATGAAACCCTGCATCGCCAGCGTCTTGGCCGGTGACTGCGCGATACCCATGGCCATCTGTGACGGCATGGTGGTGGGGGAGGAGCCAGTGAGGACGAGGCTTGAGTGGAAAGAAGGAAAGGGAAAGGGGGAGGCCTCTCTTCATTTCTTAAGTGGTCGGGCTGCGATTGAAAAGAGGGCAGGTCCGCCGCGATCCAGCCATGTGGCCATTACTCAGCCGGGTCAAATAGGCACCTGACCTCATCAAGGAAGGCTGTCATTGTCTTGATGGACAGCTCGCGCGGAGGAGAGAGGAATGGAGGAGGAGGCTGGGAACAAGGGAGCGAGGGGATTCATGAATTCTGGCTGTACTCACCCGCTGCTTGACCGCGCGCTCCTTGTTCACCTCCTCGATGGACGCCTTGCCTGCGCGTGCCTCTTGCACTTGTTGTTGTTGCTGCGCCGCCCCCTTCTCTCGGTAGTACCCCAGCGGCTTCTCCACTTCTATTGAGCCCGGCTTGCTGGCGAAGTTCCAAGGCGCAGGCATACTTCGCTTAGTTCCAAGGCGCGTGGCAGCTTTGGTAGTGACCTGGCTGTGGAGGGAGACGAAGGAGGGATTAGTGGATGAGCGCAAGGCGTAAGGAGCAAGGAGGGCGGCAGAGGACAAGGGGGACAAGCAAGGGCATGGTGATGCTCTCCTCCCCAACACGGGGCATGTCAATCAACTCGAGCACATTCTCTCGTCGTCGTCGTAGGATCACTCGCTCACTCTGCCTAGTTTGAACGCGCCGTCTCTCGCTCAACACACACACACAACACAACACCCCACCCCTCACACACACACACAGGCATCGCAGGTGCGTGGATAGCTCTGTTAGAGGTCGGGGGTGCGGTACCTGGTTGACGTCCCGGGCTCAAGCAAAGGGAGATTGACACGCCCTCCTCGCTCCGCTCTCCTCCTACTCCTCGGGCGCTCGTCGTCCACCTCGTCGTCGTCAAAGTAGCACGTCGAAATGAGTAACTCGCCCCCTCCCGGGTCTTCGCGGCGGGCGAAGACTGGCTACACTGGGAGCATTCGCTCGCCTTCGCCCCGCAGCAGCTTCGGGAGTCGCAGCACTGCTGCTGCTAACAATCAAGCCCTTCCGCTTCCTCCCTCGCGCCGCCGCGCCGATCCGCCTCCTCCTCCTCCAGCCACTGTAGACCCTTCCACCCCCGTCGTCGGTTCCCGCGTCAAAGTGTCTCACAAGCAAGAAACCTTATTTGGCAGGGTACTGTATGTAGGGGAAACGCACTTCAGCACTCGCCCTGGTACCGTGTGGGCAGGCATCCGACTGGACGAGCCAAAGGGTAACCACGACGGCGAATTCAAAGGAGAACGGTACTTCATCTGCGAATCAAAGCACGGGCTCTTCCAGCACCTTGGCAACATCAAAGTCATCGACAACTTCGAGGCGCCCCCCGCACACTCCTCTCCCAATCTTCATTCGACGTCCTCCCTGATCCGTGGCGCAGCTGCACTCGCATTGTCCCCCAGCCCCATGAGGCCAGCCACCGCATCCTCCTCTCCTCGAGACACCTCAACAAGACCCCAGGTGCTCTCCCCGTCCACTCATCGCAGCGCGCCACCGCCTCCTTTCTCAACGACGACCAGCAGCATGTTGCGCCGCAGCACCGCTCTTCCCCCCGCCGCCACCACCCACACCAGTACTAGCCCCAGCACCAACAGCAGCACCACCACCAGCAGGAGCATTATGTCCCTCGCCATGCCCAGTACCAATTATAATCCAACCCCCCCTGCCAACTTCACGACCGCCGAATCTGCTTCCACCACCGCCAGCAATAACGACGACTTGCTGGGCGGAATGATTCTCGAGGTGAGTTCATCGGCGGACAGGGCGGGAAGGGACAATAGTGGGAATAAAAATAAAAGTACTTCTTGAGACTCACACTGATTCTCCTCCTTCTTTTCTTCTTCTTTTACCCATCAACCAGCAAATTTTGCACTCCCAGGAGGTCCACGACAAGCTTGCGGCCATGATGAGCGAGGAGGTGGGGCGGCAGGTGAACGAGAGGCTGAAGCAGGTGCGAGATGACACGACGATTCTCAAGGACCAGGTGAGCCGTGAGACGAGTTTCATGTCTACTTTTGTCGCTGGAGGTATCCAGAGGATTGAGGACAAGGTGCGTCTAGAATCCTCCCCCTCTCCCTCCCACCCTTACCCCCACCCTCCTTTCCCTTTGTGCGTGGTCGCGGCGGCAAACAGCCCAGCGTAGTCGCTTGTGTGGTTGAGAGCCAGCTGGACATCACCCAATATTCATTCTCATGTCCCCACCCATTCTCCCTCCCTCCACCCACCCTCACCTACTACCTACAGATCGCGGAACTCAAGGACAGCATCACCGCCAGCGCCGCGGCGGCGACCGGCAGCAGCCAGGCACAGCAGGAGATGGAGGAGCAAAAGCTGGCCCTTGCCGCTATCATGGAAGTCGCCAGCGCCACCAAGTGGCAGCTACAGGAGGAGGTGAAGCAACGCACGGAGGCCATCTCGCAGCTCCGTATCATGTCAGAGGATGAGGGGAATCCCTAGGTTGCCTAGCTCAAGAGCAGAGAGACGAGCAGAGGGAGGGAAGGAGGGAGGTGGACACACGAAAATCAAATACATATGAAAGAAACGACTGAAGGAAAAGGCAGGCAGATAGGCGGTGATGCAGCGCGGCAGCACATCAAAAGGGCCCGCTTGTGTATACCGAAGCAAAGAAAAACAAGTGCACAAAAAGTACATACCCAGTGACGACACGAAGACAGCTCTACACGTTTGTTTGTTCGTTTCTTTTCTTCTATTCGTACACGTTTCTTTGTCGTTCCTCTCTCTTTCCCCTTTCTCACTCACTCAGTTTTGTTGTTGTTGTTGTTCTTGTTGTTCTTGATGTACACACATGAAGATTCCAGTTCCCATTCTCATTCTCACTCACACTCTCTCACTTATACACCACCATGGCAGAGGAGAAAAAGCGGATGCTACACACAGGATTGGCCAGCGGGGTCGTGAAGCGCGTGTCAGCCTGCAGGGGGGCGACAAACAGGGATTCCTTGGACGCGGGCCCGCCCTTGCCTCGGTCGATGGCGGCGGCTTCCAAGGCGCTCTCCAGGTCCACCTTCTCGATTGCAGACTCCAGGTTGGTGCGCAGCTTTTTCTGTCAGATTTGAAGGATTGTTTGATTCATTCATACTGTTAGATAGCTTGCCAGAGAATAAATCAATGCACAGCCAGAAAAATACATCCTTTTGCATGAATACCTCGCTCAGGCCAAACAAAAACACCCCCCTTAACAACAAACCTGTCCTTACATCAAAGGTAGCCAAATCCTCCGCCTCCCCCACCAGCCCCAACAACGACGAGGACACCCCCCCCACAGCAGCCACCCACTTGCGTTCCATCTCCTCGTACAGCTTCAGCTGCTTGGCGTCCTTAGGCCGCTGGGGCTGCTTGCCTCGCCCTCCCCCATCGTCCTCCTCCACCACCTCCCCCTGCACCATGCGCTTGCGCTTGTTGACACCGTTGAGGACCGCGGCGATGGCCCGGGCTACGTCGGGCGTGTAGCGGAGGAGGTTCTTCTTGCGCTCTCGGACGTCTCTGAAGGGAGGAAAAAAGAAAAGAAGGGAAGGAAGAAAAGAGAATGAGTGAGGTGGAGGCAGCTAGGGAAAAAAAGGTAATCAAATACTTATAATCAAATCACTCAACGCGTACAGCTCTTCTCTCCACATTATTCACCCAGCAGTCACATCTCCTCCTCTCTCTCCTCATCACTTACCGTGCGGCATTCCGCGTAAGCAAATGCTGCTTCAGCTGCTTGCAACATCGCTGCAGGGCATTCTTAACGCACTTGCGGATCTCCTCGGTGTCATCCCCAATGTACTCCTTCCCCGTGCCCTTGAAAGGAATCTTGGTGCTGACAATGGAGACAAAGACACCCACCCGGTCCCGCTTGGGGTCGATCTTGTAGGACTGCCAGTGGATGCGGCGGTTGGCGACTTGCGTCACCACGTCGTTGCCGGCCTGGGGTGAGGGAGGAGGGAAGGGAGGAGGGGAGGGTGGGTGAGTGAGACGTAGGATTTTAGTGTAAGATAGATAGAGGCGAGAAGCATAGGCGATTGAGAGGGTAAGAAAAAAGAAAGAAGCGTCGCGCGTGTAGGGTGATAAGGAGATACGTACCTCGAAGAGCAACGGGATGCGGTTGGCGAAGCGGTAGACGTTGATGCCGTCCTTGACTGCCTGTCCGCCCAACGACACGCCGGCCTCGACAATGAAGGGGTGGCCCTCGAAGGCCGCAGCTTGCTCGCTCACCGTCGCGACGTACTGTTTGCGTTGGAGAGATGGGAGGAGGGAGGTTAAGGATGAAAAGAGAGCAGTGGTTAGAGAATGAATGCGAGGACGTCTGAGAGATAATATTCTAACGCCCCTCCCTCCACCCCCCTCCCTCCCCCCCTTACTCACGTCCGGATGCAGCTCCTTCATAATGCCCAGCCGCAAATTATACTCGCCCGCCGGACTAAGGCAGCTACCATCGGGGGGCTTGAAAATCGAGACAGACTTAAGCATGGACGTCAACCTGATAGTCTTGTTCGCATCCACTTTATCGGGATGCATATCCTCCGTAAACCCATTCCCTAGCTCCTTGACGATACGTGCGGCTAAGGGTCGGGTGACGCAGGCAAGCTCGGCGGAGAGGAAGGCGATGAGGCTCTTGGCCTTGGTTCGCTTCAGGAGCTGCTGGATGATGAGGTGGTTGACGGAGGAAGGGTGGTGCTTGACTTCTTGGGCGGGGGGGGGCATCTGCTCGGAGCGACGGGCGTATTGCGTCACAACTTCGCGGGCGGCGTTGGAGAGGGCGCGGAAGGTGAAGTTCATCTGAGCGTAGGGTGTGATGATGGCCAGTTGCTGGAAGTAGGTCATGATGTGTGTCTTGTACGTGCACCAGTTCCCTTCCACCACCACGTCGATCCGCGTCCCGCGCCACTGTTGGAGGTTGGCCACCTTCTCGTGCAGCTTCACCGCGGGCTCGTTCCGGTAGATGTCAATGTCCAAAATACACCGCGAGACATAGCTTGGCGCGCGGCTCGCCTCGGTGGAGTGCGCGCTCCGGACCTCAATCGGCAGGCCCGTGCTCTTCTTTGACCAGATCAAGGCCATCTTGGACCCCAACCCGAACTTGCCCCGCGTCTGCCGCACCCCATACTTGCTGCTCGAAAGCACACGACCCAACATATCGGGAATCCGATCATGGGCCATGCCGCACCCGTTGTCCTCACACGTCACCCTATAATAACTCGTGCCCCGCTCCTTCTTCTTCGAAGGCAGCGCAGCCGGCGCAGACGCCTTATCCTTCTCATCGGGCAGAAACTCATCGTTTTTGTCTATAGCCGCCGCCGCTGCCGCTGCCCCACCGGATTTCTTCCGCCCTCCCCCGGCCTTGTGGAAGAGGCCTAGGTCCACCCGCTCTCGACTCTCCATGCCCCGCAGCTCGTTCAGTTCTTCCTCCGTCAGCTCCTCAATGGTGATGGACACGTCGGGGAGTACCTCAATGGACTCGGCTGCGTCCAGCGCGTTCTCCACCAGCTCTCGTACAGTTGTGTACAGGGATTTGCCTGGCTGATGGGAAGGGAGGGGGAAGAGGAGGGGGAAAGGGAGGGAAGGAAAAGGTCAGTCAGGTTGGACGATAGGGACATCGCTCTATCTGCGCTTCACTATCCCTCACGCATCTACACGCATCGCCCCAATAAGCATGGACGTCGCCAGCGCCTGCTCTGGTCGGTTGGGGTAGAGACTACACGATGGAACATCCAGCCTCCTCCTCATTCTCCCGCCCTCCTCAACAAGCCCTTCCACACGCAGACTTACATTGTCAAAGCCGCAAATGGACTGATGCTCACTGAAGAACTCGGCCGGCGTCTTGGACTCCACGACCTCCGCCTTGTTTTTGGGGGCCATGGTCGCTGTGTGATGTCTGTGGAGGAGGAGGAGGAGGAGGCGGCCAGGCGAGGAGGACGGGAGGTAGAAAGGCGGGGCAAGGCGAAGGTGTGCCGATTCAATTGCGAGCAGCTCTTGGGCAACCCCCCTGGGTGCGCCTGGGAGGAGGAGGGGGAGGTGATGAGGTTTAGTGTGGGTGTAAAAGCGTTCGATTCGCAGTGTAAAGCTGGTCAAAATCAAAAGGGCAGGCAAATGTGATGAATGCCTGAGTTCGTCATGATGAATGTAACAAGGCAGACGTTGGCGAGGCCTCCATCATGCCCTTCACGTTTACGTATCTAGCTAGCTCTCACCCACCCACTTACCCCGCCCCACCACACAGGCACACAGAGGGCACGATGCTGAAGCGGCTCGTCTGCCAGGCCGGCCGCGCGGCGACGGTGGCCCGAGCGTCGGGCGTCCCAACATCATCCTCATCAGCAGCAGCAGCAGCAGTCTCCACCACCATCATCAACGCTGGAGCCCAGCACATGGGGGAGAGCGTGGCCTGGGGAGGGCAGCAGCGCCGGTCCATGATGATGATGTCGACGCGCGGAGGAGGTAGGTTTAGTGCTAGTGCTTTGCCTGCTTGAGTGGGTTGTAGCGCATCCGTTCTCATGCCCTCCTCCACACCCCTCCATCCCAATCCTGCAGGTGGCGGCAAGAAGAAGGAGCCAGAAAAGCCGCTCTCGGTCGTGTTGCAAGAGTTCGAGGCCTCCTTGGACGCCAATGTACGTATGCGTCAGTGTTTATTGCGGGCTGCTTCCCCCTGTTCTAGGTCTTGATGAAGACTCACCTCTCTCCAATTTCCCTTTTTCAGGAACTCCGGCCACTGATGGCCGAGAACGCGGAGGAGCTGCTGCAAGAGGCCGCCGATGCCATTCCCTTTGCACCGGGCACGCGAGGGAGCCGACGTAAGAAGAGGCACCGTGAGCGTCTACGGATCGTGCGCGTGAGTATTTCTATTGGAGGGAGGGAGAAATAGCAATTACACAATTTCTTACATTTTCCTTTCTCTTTTGTCTTCCCACTCTTTCTTTTACAGCGGGCGGACTACGTGAAGAAGCTGCAAGGGATCGCGGCCCACGAGAAGAAGATGCAGCACCGGTCGTTTGCTGCCATCAACGAGCGATTGGGGAAGTTGGGTTTGTCCATCAAGTCCAAGAAAGCAGAGAGGGAGGGAACAAGCGCGGTGGTCTAAAAATGCACAAAGAATAAAACAAGAAAGAAAGGAAGGAAGGCCAGCGTCTTATTCGCTTTCTGTTTGGAAAATTTGGATTCATTTTTTTTGGCTTGACCCCGTATCTTTCTTTCGTGTTGTGTGAAAGGAAATGAAGACGTCAACTCATTTCTCCCTAACCTCTCAGAAAAGCGACTTCTTCTTCTACCCAGTGCCCGCCCTTCCCTTCCACAGCCTCTCCCAAAAAACAAAACAAAAACCTATGTTACGCTAGCATTGTCTATCTACCTGACCCTTAACCGGTGCACACGCGAATCGTAGAATGCTTCTCCCCCTCTCTCCGCTCCTCCTCCTCCTCCTCCTCCTCCTCCTCCTCCTCCTCCTCCTCCCCTTCCTCCTATCGCGCGGGGGCCTTGCCCAACGCCCGCGCTATCCTCGGCACAATCGCAATCGTCACAAGTATCCGCACCGGCTCCGTGAATTTGGTCAAAATCCATGCCGCGGCAAAATTACCCGCATGCGGGTTCTTCTGAATGGCCTCTACAAAGGGCTCGCTCCAGGAGTACCCCTCCAACATCCCCGTCGCCTTCTCAACCAACCACCCAGAGTCCAGCCCGTAATCAAACGGGTTCACGCCCGACTCCACCGCCGCAAACAGCATCCCCAGCGTCCCGACGTACACTCCCAGATAGGTGACCACGGCCACGGCTCCGTACCGCTTCACCATCAGCCGGAGCTTGCCCATCTTTCCCTCCTCCTCCACCACCGGCGTGGCCTGGCCAGTGGCTCCACTGCCCTCGCCCGTGCTCCTGTCGTTGCCGCTGCTGCTGGTGCTACTGGTGCTGCTACTGCTCCTGTCGCCATTATTGCTGCTGCTGCCTAGCCGCGTGCTGGTGCCGAAGGGGCGGGAGCTGGGACATAGGGGGCCGGCCGAAGGAAGATTCAAAGCCGCAATCGGCGTGACCCGAGCTCCGTCGATGGAAATAGCGTCGTCGTCACGTCGTAGCCTCGCATGCAGAGGCCCCGTATAGGATGGCCGACTTGGGTTTATGACGAAGTGGCGTTGTTGTGATGGTTGCTGCCCGAGGCAAAGGCGAGTTTGGTGGTGATGCTGGAATGCTGCTGAAGGCCGCACCCACGTCAGGCCTCCTGGAGCATGCATTGCCATGGGGCCGCTCCCGCGCAACAGCCCCACGGCGCATCCCTGGCCGCGCAGCATGATGTATATGTTTTGTGTCTGTTTAGCTAGGAGGGTGGGATGAAGGAAAATTAGCCACGTCAAAGAGGGTGAATGTTGTGTGGTTTATCAGACGGACGGAGGGGGTGGGGAGGTCAGGAGCGACGAGACGGCTTCGTTTGCTTGCTCGACCCAAGGCAAAGCCCTGGCAAGCGGCATGAGAAGGGCGTCCCTGTACTTGTGCAGTGGATGGTGCTTGTGGTCGTCAAGTCGTATGGCATGAAATTGAAATGGCAAATGCAGGGGGGTCTTAGCTGTGATTCTCATGAGGCACGCGAGCATCATCATCGTCCGAGTCATGCTACTCGTGGAGCTTTGCCAGCACATTACTCATTCACGCAACACCACTCCACCCCCACAAACACAACACACAAGGCAGTCGACCCAGCCTCTAACACACGCCCGCCCGCCCGCCCGGGGAAACGACACAGCGTGACCATCAAAAGCGCGCTTGATCCTGCCTCTCCGACCTCCCCCACATCCTCTTCACCCAAGCAAGCTACTTCCCCACAAGCAACACATACACGCCAGCAAATGCCTCCTACACCACTGCCGTCCCCGTTCCTGAAAAACATCTTGGAGGGCAGGTGAGTCCGAGCAGCATTGCGTGCTTGTCCAGGGCGTATGTGGGGCATGCACGCACACTCAAGTCAGCCTCCCTCCTTCCCGCAAAACTTCAACTCCCCATGCCCACCCCTTCTCACCCCATGCCCACCCCCCCACAATCACAACCATAGGGTGGCATTGGTGACCGGCGGCGGCTCCGGCATTGGCTTCGAGGTGGCTCGGCAGTTGGGGCTTCATGGCGCCAAGGTACGTCTCTTTCTTACTCGCTCACCCGCGAAGCAAGGGGCACAGACACAACGCATCCACATGCTCACCCACACCTATTCCCTTGCATACATGCAGGTGGTCATCATGGGTCGGCGGGGGCCTTTCCTGGAGAAGGCTGTGGCTATTTTAAAACAGGACGGCGTCCAAGCTACATGTACGTATCAGTCTAAGCAAGGAGGAGGGCAAGTGAGGCGCAATCATTTGCTGACGACGAAAGCATTACACCATCCGTACAGGGTTGCAAGGCGACGTGCGGCAGCCCGAGGACGCTGAACAGGTCGTGCAAAAAGCAGTCCAAACGTTTGGGTAAGTTATTCTTTTTTGTGTATGTTATGACGTGGGGGCTTCGTGATAATTTAGCTTTCTCATTCAATGTCGCTTTCTTCTGCCCGCACGAACACACAGATCTTTAAGCATCTTGGTAAATGCGGCGGCGGGCAATTTCCTGGTGACGGCGGAGGACCTCAGCACGAAGGGCTTTAAGGTAAGGCGTGTTAGGGAGGGCTTGCTGAGAGATGATATCGCGTGTCAAAGTACGATTTTCGTGCCCTTCCATATGCAAAAGCGTTTGTCCCCTGCTAAACTTACTCACGAGCCCCACTTTCCCCTCTTCCTTCCCCACCTCCATATCCATCTATCTACAGACGGTGATGGACATTGACACGGTGGGGTCCTTCAACATGAGCCGCTCGGCCTTCCCAGAGCTAAAAGCAGCGACGGGAGGAGGGGTAGTGATCAACATTAGCGCCACCCTGCACTATGGCGCGACCTGGTTTCAGGCACATGCCTCGGCGGCCAAGGCGGCGGTGGACAGTTTGACACGATCGTTGGGGTTGGAGTGGGGGGAGTTTGGGGTGAGGGTGGTGGGGATTGCTCCGGGGCCTATTGCTGAGACGCCGGGCATGACGAAGTTGGCGCCGGGTGATGATAGTGATGCGATTGGGGATCTTGTGGCGGAGGTGATCCCGCTTGGTCGCATGGGCACCAAGACGGATATTGCGTTGGCGGCTGTGTTTTTGTGTTCGTCCGCGGGGGGGTTTATTACGGGGGAGACGTTGGTGGTGGATGGGGGGCATTGGTTGTTCAAACCACAGATGCTCCCAAGGGATATGGTGGCGGAGATGTCGCGTCGGATTGAGGGGAAGAGTCGGGCGATGGCGCCGACGAAGAGTAAGCTGTGAAGAGAAGGAGACGGGAGTGAGTGGAGGGGCGTGTTTAAGCAAAGATGGCGTGTGTGAAAAGTTAAAACGGGACGGAAGAGAAGAAAAACAAGGAGTCACACAAGAGAAGAAAGAAAGAATATAAAAGAGCACCTCAACAACCGCCAATCATTTTTGCCAAGATGCCCTCATCTTTTTTTCGTTCCATCCTTCTTTCATTCTTTCTTTGTTGCTGCTGCTGCTGTCCTATCATCCCCCCCGAGCAGTCTCAAACTGACGTTTTCTCGATTTTCTTCATAACATACCTCCCATCCCAGGAAGGCCGCGCGTCAACACACACGCACACACACACATTTTTTTGGGCTGTTGCTGCCTATGTTAACGTAACAAATAATGATACGGAGAAAAAGATCATTCGCAGAGCATGCGCCCATGCACACTGCCCCCTCCTCTATCTCTCTCCTGCTGCGATGACGACGGATTTAGTACTTGGTGCAGACGCCCCAAGCTTCGGGCACGACCACCTTCACGTTGGTCACCTTGTCGACCAGCACGCTCAACACCGATTCCTTGTTTGCCTTGAAGTCCGCGCTGTGTTTTTATGGAGAGGGCGGGAAGGAGGGAAGGAGGGATGGTCAGTGAGCGACTGAGAAAGAGGAGAGCAGTTGATATGGTAAATGCGTCATAAGCGGAGAAGGACCATTAGGGTCTGCGCCAGGCCCACCGTCATGCGAAAAAAAGAAAGCGACACGACATAAATGCAGGACAATGCCACGTACCTGAGCTTGGCGAGCTCCGTCTCCGTCTGTCGGTCCAGGTCCGCGGTTTGGGAGCCGCTGCTGCCGTATTTCTATGAAAAAATGGAAAGGGTATGGAAAAAAGGAGAGAGCGTGAGCATTATGCAGCTGACAGATGTCCAAATTGTACGTAAGGAGGAGAAGGGGGACAGATCGAGAAGAAAATTAATAAGGAGAGAAAAGGAGGGCCGCGCCGACACAGCAACTTAATAGCAGACAAGACATTGCACGCAAAAACTCACCGTCTTGACAAACTCTTGGAACTGCTTCTCCTTCTCCTCTCGGTACCCGTCAATCACTCGGCGCGCCTCTACCGTTGCCTCCTTAAGCCGCTCGCCACGTGCTGTGTTAGTTGGGACGAAGGAGAACAGGAAAAAAGAGATAGATGAGGAAGGGAAGGCGGATTGCTTAAATATAGGAGAACGTCCCAAGCATGTGTGGTTCAGTCCAGAATGCCCTCGTCCATTAAAAATGCTTTTCTACGCTACCAGTCCCTTGCTTGCTGGAGTCACGCTACGGGCGATTCGAGATAACGCCCCCGGACGAATCCCTCTCTCTACCCCTGCCACGAGCGCACGAGGCAGCTTTTTGGCACGGCCCCCGACAATACCGTGACGCCTGCATGCATATACTCGACAGATACAACCATGATTGCATATGCCCGTGCGTAATCGGGCATGGGTGCCCTCCATAACAACAGGACGGACGGGAGTCGACACGCGAAAGACAAAGCCCGCCCTCCCTTTTCCTTCCCCTCCCCCACGCCTCCTTACCCGCGCGTGCTTCTTGGACGATTTGGGCTGCCTTCTGCTCAGCCGCCCGCAGCTCTGCCATGCCCCCGGACGCCATGTTGCTTACTCGTGTGGACGGAAGTCTGGGTTGCTTTGCCTGTGTGCGATGACGATGATGCGAGGAATACGTGTGAGAAGGCATCTTGTCTGGTTGCTTCGTTTGGGGGGAGAGCTTGCTTGTGACACACCCAGCCAAGCCGCCTGCCCGAGAGCAAGGAGGTCGTTTATGCCCACTACGCATTGCGTACTGGGTGGAGACTTCCTTGGTCTCTCGGCAGAGGCATGGCTTGGGACAAGAAGCCTGGTATCTAAACTAGTCTAGGCTGATGATGGCTTGTGTACCCAGGCTCGCCGTCGCCGAAAAGCAAGGCAACGCCTGCTTCGCATTCCGCACGCATGCCCCAGCGTTTAGACCCTTGTAGACACTCACTCCACACGCGCTGCACACTCCCAAAGCCCAGCCACAGGACAGCACAGGCGTTGGCCAGCTTCCCCGGGCGTCCCCTTTTCAAACGCAGCAGCCACACGGACCACAACGACCAACAAGCGTCATCTCGAAAAACCAAGACCCATGGCGTCGACTTTTGTACCCAGCAGCAACTGTGCTTTCAAAGGCATGGCACCACCACCGACTCCTTCATCGCCTCCGCAGCCCAGCGACGTCCCCATGTCCTCCGCCCGTGTCCGGCTTCAGTACGACTCGTACGATTCGTTTGAGGGCGGGCCGTCGCCCCAGTACCACGAAGGACAGCAGCAGCAGCAGCAGCAGCAGCAGCAGCAGGAGGTCCCGCACCAGCATGCCACGGTCGGCACGAATGCCAACAACGAGAGCACGAAGGTGACGAACGACGTTGGATGGCTAGACAACATGGACGAGGGGATTCGGCTGCGCCGGGAGGAGCTGGCCCGTCTGCGAGAAGACAGTAAGGCGTCTGTGCATTTGTTGGAAAGCAAGGCGCGGAGTGGACTGAGCCCAGCTTTCAGCCCCTCCGTGCAACAATTTGTCTCCAATGTGATGGCGGGGGGCTTGACCACATCCTCCTTTTCCGGCGGCCCTTTGTCCGGGCGCACGCCCTTGGGTCCTGGCAACGAGCGCACGCCCACCTTGCCGGGCGGGGGCGACTTCCTCCGAACCCCGCGCACTGCCGGTGGCGGAGCCGCCAACCCCAGCTCGTCCCTCCGCACGAAGGGTGCGCTGGGTTTTATCAAGGATGAGGCCGTCCGTCTCCGAGGTAAGAGAATGTTGCGGAGAGGGGTTGGAGGAGATCACAGGTGGAAAAGGGGGTGGGAATGGTACAAGACGATGGCATGTGGCCTGTATTGTGCGTGCTTCAGTGCAAGGAGTAGAGGGCTGGGGCTTGTGGGCTTGTGTATATACCTACCTCTCTCTATTTTTAGTCCTTGCTTATTCCTTCCTACCTATAACTATTTCCACCACGCCTCTCCTACCCACGCAGTCGATCTGGAGCAACAAGCGGGCCTGCTTGCAAGCGAGAAGCAGCACAATGACCAGCTCCAGGATGAGTTGCGAGTGCTGGCCGGGGAGAGAGAACGCCTACGAGAGGAAGTGGAGGCTCGAGAACGGCAAATGAGGGAGTACGAGCGGGCTTTGGCAGAGGCGCAAGCGGCGGAGGAGGAGAGGCGGAACGAGGACCGACAGCGCCAAGAGAGCTTCCAGGTACGCTAGGGGGGACTACTGGGATTTTGGGTCTTTCTATAATGAAATTCGAAGGATATACACAAATTTTGGTGCCACTTGTACTGTTCGCGCAAGCAAAAGCATATGCTCACCTCTGTTCTTCTCCTTTATCCTACTCCCCTCCCATTGCACGCACAGGCGCAACTTGACCAGCTACGGCAAGATCTCGCGCTCAAGCAACATGACTACAAGCAACTGTACGAGTTTAACGAGCAGACCCAAGCCAAGGGGCTTGACACAGAGACGAGACTGCAAGGCATCATCGAAGAGCTGCAGCGGACGTCCGTCACGGGCCTGGAGCAGCAGGAGACCGACGCCGCCGCCCATGCACAGGCCACGCTCGTGTACCAGAAGGAACAGCTTTTGGCCCTTAATCGTCAACTCGAGGAGCTGCGTAAGCAAGCGGCTACGACTGAAGAGGCTGCCCGCGCCGCCACCCAGGCCTTGGAGGAAGAGGTGCGGCAGCAGAGGGAGGCGACAGAGGCCTACCGTGCCGAGGCGCAGCAGCTTCGATGGGAGCGCGAGCAGGAGCAGCAGGAGCAGCAACAGCAGCAGGAGACAGCGGCAGCTGATGCGACAGAGGCGGCGGTGGGAGTGACGTTTCCCCCGCCCTTTTCTCCGACTCCGGTCGGTGGGTCGGGTGCCGATGTAGAGAGGTTGACGCAAGCGATGGCGGCCTCAGAAGCAGCTAAAGATGCGCTGGAGGGAGAGCTCCGCCAGCAGCAACAGGCAGCGGAGTGGTACCAGGCGGAGATGGAGCGGCTGCAGCAGGAGCAAAGTCGGGACGAGGAGGGACAGGGAGCAGCAGCCGCAGCTGTGTCAGAGGCGGGCCAGGGGGGGGAGGAGGAGGCGGCTGCCCGGCAAGCGTTGGAGGAGCAGGTCCACCAGCTGCAAGGGACAGTGAAGTGGTATCAGGCGGAGATGGAGCGGCTGCAGCAGAGCCAGGCTGAGGGACAAGGAGTCGCTGTCACGGCACCAGAAGGGAGCCAGGGGGGGGAGGAGGAGGCAGCTGCCCGGCGAGCTTTGGAGGAGCAGCTCCACCAGCAGCAACAGGAAGTGGAGTGGTATCGGGCGGAGATGGAGCGGCTGCAGCAAAGTCAGACTGAGGGACAAGGAGCCACTGTCACGGCACCGGAGGGGGGCCAGGGGGGGGAGGAGGAGGCAGCTGCCCGACGAGCGCTGGAGGAGGCGCTCCGCCAGCAGCAAGACGCGGCGGCGTGGCTTCAAGCGGAGGTGGAGCAGCTGCGACGAGAGCGGGACGAGCGACAAGCTTCAGGGGCCGCTGCTCCAGCGGATGCCAGCCATGGCGAGGAGGGGGAAGGGATGGTGCAGGTGCTGGAGGGGGAGATTCAGCGGCAAAGGGAGCTGCTGGAGGGGTACGAGGCCGAGTTGGAGCAGCTGCGACAGAAGAAGGCTTCTATGGCCGCGGCCGCGGAGATGTCGACCGCGCTGGTGACCTCCGCGCCACAAGCGGCGCCTGTCGCTGGGCGAGAAGACGGAGAAGCAGAAGGGCACATGGTCTCGTTGCAGCCGGTGGGGGACGAGGAACGGCAGACGTTGGAAGCAACAATCCGAGCGCTGGAGGAGGCAAATCGGCAATTGGTCGAGGGTTTCCAGAAGGTGGAAGCGAGGTTGGCGCGGGTGAATGAGGTAAGTCGATTTAAGTGGTGGTGTGGTGGTTTTCTATGTATATATATGTATCTTTGTTTGATTTTACAAATTGAACCCGTGACTAACACATTTTTTCTCCATTCCTCACCCACAGCTCGAGACCGAGAAGCGGGACCTGCTGCTGTTGGTGGATGAGCTCAAGGACGTGTTAGACAATGAACGAGAGAACCACCACAGGCACCTGGAGGAATCGGTAAGCAAAAGAATGGGTGGGGTGGATCAAACCTTTGGATCTGCCCATTGGCGTCTCAATATTATGCCCTTGCTTTCTCCCTACTCGCCTCCCTCCCCCTTCTTTCATTCACACATTTCCCCGTCCTCCCCCCCCCTTCCCGCATAAAAGTTGTCAGGGCTGAAACACGAGGTGGAGCGGCTGGTCGATGAGGTCCATCGGCTCGAGGTGGCGGAGAAAGAGTTGAGGTTGAAAAATTACAATCAGTCGCTTTTCATGCTCAAGCGCGTTACACACAACGTAATGGCCAAGCAGCAGCTCAAGACCAAACAGCGGGCGATTTGCCGGTGGGTGACGGCTGTCAATGCCATGCAGGGAGAGGAGCTTGTGGCTGTCCGAGAGCAGGCGGCAAAGCAAGCGGCACAGGCGAAGGAGATCAAGCAGCTAGAAGGCGAAAACAAGGCTTTGCTCGAGGAGCTGCAGCGAGAGCCGCCTACCCGAGGGGGTGTGATGGCGGGTGCAGCGCGTGGTGGTCCAGCAGTGCGAGGAGGCAGCGGGGTCACGTCATTTTTGAGTTCTTTGTTTAAGCTCTTCATTGTCGTCGGCTTTCTTATGTTTCTGCAGCAGTATTTTGCCGTGTTGGGCGGGAGCAGCTCCTACTGCTATATGGACACCGTGCGCATTACCATGTAGTAACTCATTTTTTCAAATGCAAAGTAAAGTAGACAGACGATAGATAGGGGAATTGAAATAAAGAAAATAAAGAATAATTAGATCGTTAAGTATTTTTTTGGCTTGTTTGTTGGTTGTGTGGTGTGGGGGGGCCACCTCAACCGAGGTGACCAGGGTAGGGTGACTTTATAGAGTCAAAAATTCTTTTTTGCATTTTTTCAACAAATGTGTTTTGACAATAGGGCCATATTTAATGACTCTTCTTCCTATTTCTTTGCCAGAACGCATGAGATGTGGCTTGGTTGATGCCTGTTTCATTCCCAAGCGCCCACCAATTTCTAATGGGAGGTCGTTGAACTTCCGAAATCTCGGCCATTCTCTTGGCGTCTTCTAGAGCACGTTCCCAAACCCAAAGAGCACGACCCTTTGGAACGTTCGGTGTCACGCCTTCCGCAGAACATGCACCAGGGATGCACCTCTTCTTTTTCTTCGTCTAGAGGCGCATAAGAGCTTTGTGCTTGTGTTTATACTGTTGCCTCTCCCTGCACTCCACCACCAGCTCTGCGCTTTCTGACCTCCTGCCTCTCCCCTTTCTTGCACACCAACACCCAACAAAGAGCTAAACTGCCAGCCGCGACGACGCGCACTCCTCGTCAAACCAACACCAAACTCAACGCAACAAACCTGCAAGCATGAAGGGCATCAATTTCTTCGCAGTGGGGGCCACGACTCTTGTTGTGGTGGCCTGCTTGACCAAGACGGGCGCGGCGGAGGAGGGATTCATGGGGAAAGCGGCCGACAAGATCAAGCACGCCGTGGGATTGGTGACAACGGAGGAAGCTGCCAAGCGGGAGGCGTATGAGGAGGGGCTGAACGCGGTCAAGCAAGGCGAGGGCATGATGAAGCACGCCAAGGAGAAGATTGGAGAGATATTTCACCACAAAGTGAAGGAGCCGACGGAGGACGCTGTGGAAGTGGGGAAGCGCATGGCCCAGGAGCAGGCAGAAGCCGCCAAGACTCAAGGCCAAGGCATCTACGAGACCATCAAGGAGAAGGTGACGGCGCCGTTCCACTCAGCCAAGGACAAGGGCCAAGAGGCAATGAAGGGTGTGCAGGAGCGAGCAGGGGCGAGCGCCGAGTACGCGACCCAGGCCGCGGAGGAAGCGCGTCGGCAAACCATCCACGGCTACGAGGAGGCCAAGGCCAAGATCGAAGAGGCTGTCCAGGAGGGCCAGAACACCATCCGTAAAATGAGGGAGAACGTGGAGCACGTGCTTGAGCAGCAGAAGATCAAGGCCGAGGGCGCGTACGAGACCGTGAAAGGGAAGGCCGGCGAGACCGTGGAGCAGGCCAAGCAGTACGCCCACGACGTCAAGGAGCGCGGGGAGGAGGGCCTGGCTTATGCTACGGGCGCCAAGGACGAAGCGACGGGCGAGACGCTGGTCGGGAGCGCTACGCGCAAGGTCAAGGAGGCTTTGGGGGCCGAGCATCACGAGAAGACCACTATGGAGAAGGTGGCTGAGAAGGGGAAGGAGGCCATGGACAGGGTCAAGGTACGATGGGTGGGACATGGGGAGGGGCGGAGGTGGACAGTGGGTAAAAGATATGAAGTGTATGTCTGACAGGAATAGCGAAAATGGTAGGGCGAGAACAGGGAGAATTATTGGGGGATGGTAAGTGACAAGCTAGGATTTTTCGGGGCAGATACAAGTTATATTAACTGACATGCAACCTCCTCCTATGCACAATTATAAACAACAGGAAAAGGTCGGGGAGCTTTAACAACGTTTCATCATCACCACACGTCAACAGAAGAGCCAGGCTATTGGTAAGGAAGTGGGGCAGAAGGGTCAGAGGGGCTCTTTATGTGGAGAGACGCTTTCATAAGTATGTCAACATGGAAGTTAGATGTGATTGCATAGGAAAAAAGAAGAGAAAGGGAAAGGTTAGAGTAAGAAGAGAGAGGGTCAGCAATGTGCAGGATAAGCGATATAAAACCGAGTCGAATGGAAGAAAGAGACGGAAGAAGAAGAGAAAGAGGAAGAGATAACTAAAAGAAAAAGGGAAGGAGGGAAAGCGGTGTCTACCAAGACGAAGAAGGAGAGGAAAGAGGGGTGGTTTAAAATCAAAACGCACACCAAAAAGGGAAAGAAGTGAATAAGTAAGAAGAAAAGAACAAAGACAAGGTCCGAGCAATGTTGTCTTATAGAAAAAAGGAGTTCGAATTACAACTTTGATGTTGCTTTACTTTATGTGTTCATAGCATATCACTTTTTCAGTATTTCTAAACCTCTATCTACACCTCTGCACAATCAACCCAGAGCGTTAATAAGAAACGCAATTATGCTTGCCTCTCGCCTTTCTTATTTGCCCCCAAAGAGAATCTGCGACTCTTCCAAATACCTCCACACCACCGAAAACATCATCCCCTGTAGCGCGTTGGCCGCCAACCTGTAAATGTACCAAAAAAGGCAAATGAGTGAGTTAAAGGTCTCTTTTATTGATTCACGCAGATGCAAGCACCAGCCCACCATCCCTCCCCTTCCTGCATCCTAACCGTGTCTGCAGGCCTCGCCCAAACAAGCCTTTGACGCCGTCCTGGTCCAGCACCTGGCGGAGGGCCTCCCGGTAGGTGATTTGCGTCTCGGAGGTTTGTTTCGTGGTCTTGATGACTCGGAATGAGTTTGAGCACACGTCTGACACCGTGGAAGAGCACAAGCCTAGGTATACATCGATGAAAGAAATGACTTTAGATTAAGGAGGAGTGTGTTCGTCTTTTATTTCGCTGCCGAGAAACAAGTCATGCGATATACATTTTCTGGAATTTGTGCTTACCTAAAAAGGCGTTTCTGCCCAGCCGTGGAAAGACAGCGTCGGCCGGTGGTAGAGGGATCACGGAAGACAAGTAGTTAAATGTCACGAAGAAGGGCCAATGCCCTACAAATGTGGCTACTACTTGAATGACGGCGCCTTGATAGAGGGAGGAGACCCCTTCTTCTTGTAGTCGTGTCTTTATCTGAGTCCAACCTTTTGGGCCTTGCACCTGTTTGTGTTTGTGTGAGGAAAGTGATGAGTCAAGAAGTGAGATACTTACCTTTTGCGCTTTCGAGGAAAGATTGCTTATCATAAGGACTAGCTAATAGGGCATGCAAGGAATGGTTATGTACGTACTTGCAACGATGTCTTTACGGCGTCCAGTGGCATCAACACAAAGCGAAAGGCGCCGGCCGCAACGCTCCCAAAGACCGACTTGACGGGTAAGGGCAGGCCACGCGTGGAGTCAAAGGAGTCCAGCGCAAGAATCATAAAGGCATTGGCTGCCACATCGCCAAAGCGAGAGAGAGGAAGTTGGAACGCCGCCACCGGCAAGCCTTGATAAAACCGAGGAATGCCCCCCTCCTTGTAAAGTTTTGCCAGCGATTCCTTAAAGGAAAGTCCATATCTATATTGAAACTGCATCGTCGTCCGAAGCCACATCAACGTCACGAGCTGCACAAGGGACGCGGCTGCTCCCGACACGCCGCCCCCTATTGCCTTCCTACCCGCCTTTTGCAAAATGGCGGACACATCGAGCTCTTTGACCAGCGACACATCTATTAGCGCCCCGCCTGCTGCCGCAGCATTTGCTGATGCCGGCCAAAAGTCCAGGACGGCCGTATTCACCAGGCACAATGCGACTAGGGCCACCACGAAGCAGGAGCCTGGAATCAGCAAGTCGAGCTTTGGTAGGAAGGAGGCAGGGGACGAGGAGGAGGAAGGGGAGATGGAAAGGTCTAGGTCTTGGAGTGGAATGTTGTCGGGCTTGCTCTCCTGGCATTGATAATCGTGGTGGTATTTATGCTGATGGAGATGCCCAAGAGTAGGTGGAGGTCCGTGATGACGTGTAGAGGAAGAGGGGATGCGCTGGATGGGGGAGCTGCTTTGGAGTTTGGTAGGGGCCTTGAAAGCGTTGCTGCCGCCCGCCAGCCACAAAACGAGGCCAACCACGGGAAGCTGCTGCTTAGATGGCATGACTTCTGGAGGGTGTGAGGGAGTGTTGTGGCTGTGTCGTTGGCTTCAAGGCGGACTGCTGGACTGGTGGAGGGGTGGTGCGTTGATGGGGCAGGGGGTGGGGAGGTTGGTGGGATTGGTGGGGTGGACCGGGCTTGTGCTTGTTATAGACGCACCGGTGGCCGTGATCCCGTGGTAGGGAGGAGAAATGGTGGCGTGGGAGTGCTGTGTGTCGTGAGATGCTTGGGTTGTTTGGATTCGAACACGGCTTGACGTCATTCGCGATTGAGCAACGACCCAGGCAGGCAATAATGCACCCTCCTTCCAAGTAAACGCCCTCACACACACCACCTACAACACCCCTACACAGTCACACAGGCAATGGCCGGCACGCGGCGGCGTCTGTGGGGCTTGCTGCTCCCCCTGGTCCTGGCCTCGCTTCTCAAGCTGGTGATGAGCGCCACGGCACCAGCCAAGCGAAGATGGGGGGAGTCGCTTCCACAGGCCTCCCCGCCAGCCTATCCCACCCTGCCCGACGTGGACGAGGAGAACGAAAAGGCGGCAGGCGAGGCGATCATCCAGCTGTCGGAAGCTCTCGTCAACATCGAGTCCTTGTCGGGGAGAGAGCATGCGATGGCACATGCCTTGAAAGGATGGCTGAGCAAGCGGGGGTGGGAGGTTGTACTGCAGCCCGTGCCGGCGGCCTCTGGCCATGAGAAAGAGGTGAGAGAAGTAGTGATTAAGAGCCGGCGTGTGTCAATTTCATTCCTTCTCGACGTCTTATATAGTGCTTTTTAATAATGTGCCAGCAGGCCTTCCTCTCTGTCCTCACCAATCCCTCCGCACCATCTCACCACAGGGCGACCGCTGGAACGTCTACGCCTTTCGTCCCGAAGAAGAAACGGCTGGGGCTCCATCGCGGCATGGCAAAGGCCCACGCATTTTGCTGAATACACACATAGACACCGTCCCGCCATTTTACCCAGCGAGCGTCGACCGAAAAGAGGGCGTGATTCGCGGCCGGGGCGCGTGCGATACCAAAAGCATTCTGGCCGCACAATTACTCGCGGCCCAGCGTTTAGTCAAAGCTGGGAAAGCTCACGATCTGGGTTTGCTGTACGTCGTGTCGGAAGAGACGGACCACTCAGGGATGAAGCGGGCGAATGCGCTCGGGCTGCGCCCCCAGTATTTGATCGTTGGAGAACCCACCGAGTCCAAGATGATCCGCTCGCAGAAGGGCATATTGAAGCTGAAGCTCCTATCGCAAGGCGTGTCGTGCCATAGCGGGTACCCAGAACTCGGCAAATCTGCCATTGATCCCTTGATTGACGCCCTTCACGAGCTCAAACACGCCCACTGGCCGCAAAGCGAAGAGCTGGGCGCCACCACCCTCAACATCGGCCTCTTACGAGGCGGACACGCAGCAAACGCCCTGGCAGCCGAGGCGGAGGCCACCTTGATGTTCCGCGTCATTTCCCCGCCGGAGCAGATTTTGGAGACTGTGCAAGCGACGGTGGGAGAGAGGGCGGGGGTCAAAGTGATCACGGCCAACAACCCTCTGAAGTTGGGCACGCTGTCCGGGTACCAGACCGACGTCGCGAGCTTTAACACGGATATTGCTTACTTTGATCTGTACGAACCGGGGGCCAAGGCTTTTTTGATCGGCCCGGGCTCTATTTTGGACGCGCATAGCGATCATGAGCTTATTCATATCCCGGAGCTTCAGCGGGCGGCTGGGTATTACGAGGAGCTACTGTTGCGGCTTCTCCAGAGCAGTAGCAGTATCGCGTCTGCAGGACAAGCGGAAGGAGAAGAGGAAGTTGAGGAGGGAAAAGTATGCAAGAAAGAAAGTACAGCAGCATGACAATGTTGAGCGTCTCGTGAGGAAGTGATAGACTGATGAGAGAAGGAAGCAGTAAAATGAAAAACCAAATGCGAAGCCCCAAAACAAACACGAGAGATATACAGCAACTTGCAACGAAGCAAAATCTCATTTCTTAAGCTTTCTTCTTTATCTTCTTTACCAACCTACTGCTGGTGCCTGCTGCCCCGTTGTGCTCTTCTCTGTTCAGCTGGACGCTTGGGGCTTCACGCGAATCGACAACAGCTCATTATGCGCAAGCGCACCCAGCACAAAGCACTTCAGCGCCCAGAAAGACACGCTCTGCTCCCGCTTCTTCGCCTGCTTCAAGCTATCCCAGGCCAAGACGGCATTAATAAAATAAATCACAATCAACCCCTGCTTCAGAAACTCCCGCAGCTCATAAGGGAAGTTAGTCAAAGGGAAACCAGGGAACTCCACAAAGGCACAAAGCAACGTCACAAGAATAACAACAGTATGACAACTCTGCAAAAAAGGCAAAGGAATACCCAAGACCGGCCTTCCCTCCCCCAAAAAGGCTGCGCTCAAGTCGTAGTCATCAAGAGGCTCCAGCTCCTTCGCCACCTTCTCCTCCTCCTCCTGCTGCCGCTTCAGAATGGAACCCTTCGCCTTCTTGCCCAGCTCCGCCAGCGTCGGCAGAGACTTCGCCTGATCAGTCTCGATGGCACCGTCGAATTTGGTGGCAATATCCGAGAGCGAGACGACCGTCTCCGAAGGGATGGGGATCTCAAAAGTGGGGTCATACCGCAGGTTCTCCGGCACGCCCGTCCACTCCTTCACAGCCTCGGCAGCCGCTTCCGCCGCCGACCCTTGAAACTGCTTCCCTCTCCGTACCTTAACAGCATCCTCCTCCTTCTTTTCGCCCCCCCCCCCTTCTTCGTCCTTGTCATCATCCTTATCGTCGTCCGCGGCAGCATTGGCAGCCACGGCCGCAGCCACCTCCGCGGGGGTCGGTCGAGTACGATCAATGACGCGGGGCGCAGAAAATTCCTCCAATACCAACGTTCGGTCGAACTCTCTTTTCATGATATCTTCCTGAGAAGCCTTCAAACGTGGGTCCAAGGGCACTGGGGCCTCCTCTGCCTCGGCTGACGAAGCACGGCCCCCACTTGCTGGTCGATCCTTGCGCACACGCTTTTTCCTCATCACCTGCTTACGTCGTGTCCCACCAGCCTCTTCCCCCCCACTGCTGCCTTCCGATGCCTCCTCTGCCTGCAGCCGCAAGAGACCGAGCCGTGCGGCCTCCGCGAGGACGACATTCGCATTGGGTTGAAGAGGCAGGGCTGCGCCCGGTCGCCGGACGACGCTGCCCGCTGATAGAGGATGCAAATGTACATGGTTGGCTGGCATCAAAGGAAGAAAGGCCCAGGCAATGGGGAGGGCTACGCCTGCCAGGAGCGCCACGAACCGCAGGAGGGCCATGGGTAATGATGGCATGGACGGCCGGCGCTGCTATATGGGGGAGTTGAAGGAGGATGCTGGGGTTAGCATGTGCGAAGGCATCTGCATTGGCCTCCGGGGAAAGGCAAGAGAAGGGAAAGAGGGGCAGAATATATGGAGAGCGATTCTGCTGTCTCTCTTACCTGCATGGTGCTTGTGTCTGGGGTCTCAGGTCGTCGTGGTCGAATCGTCGTGTGCTTGTTGCCGTGTGCGGAGGAAGAACAACAACTGCTGGGCGGGGCTTTGACTTGCTGCCTTGTCTAGCTTCTTGGTCAGCCTGTGGTGGGGGGGGGAAGCGTCCAGGGAGCGGAATGAGTGCGTTTAGATTGTAAGCATGCATGTCCGCAGTGGTTTTGTGCGAATGCAGGGCAAGGGAAAGGATAGCACCGCGATGACGCCGCTACTGCAGCCGTTGCTCCCCCTACTCTAAACTCTAAACCCAACCTCTCTCCACCCACGCTACACAGGCCCCCAAACTTCAAGCAATGGAGCAGGAGGAGCCAATGGTGCCCCCCGTTGCCACAACCACAGCGGGCAATGCAGTGGTGTCCGCGTCTGCTTGTCCAGAGCCAGCTGCAGTCCCCATCCAACCTCCCCACCACCCCGGCGCCAACACTCGAAAAAGGGGCAACGATGGTGCTTCCTACGTCGTCCCGCCGCCCAAGACGAGGGTGGAGGGCGTGTCCAAAAGCGTGGCAAAGCAGCTGTGGCGGCAGGAGATGTGGAAGGTGAAAAAGGCGGCTAAAAAGGAGGCCAAGAAGGCAGCACGACAGGAGCTCAAGCAGCAGCAGCAACAGCAGCAGGAGGGCGCCGGTCCAGGCCACACACAAGGAAGGGAAGTGGACCCGGTTCTACAACAGGAGCGGCGTGAACATCGGCTGGCTCAGCGGCGTGAGACACAGGAGAATTTTGTGCGTCGGTGCGGGGAAGGCGCGAGGGTGGTGGTTGATTGTGGGTTTGACAATCAGATGACGGAGAAGGAGCTCAAGTCCTTGGGGCAGCAGGTGATGTACGTCTACGCCTCCAATAAGCGCGCGCCGTCTCCTTGTTTCGTCCACCTGACCGAGTAAGTAGTAGCTGGGATTTGCCGTGTGTGCCGCTGCACGTTCAGAAAGGAGGAAAATCAAAATGCATTTCCTAAAAGCACGCCTCTCACCCTTTTCTCCACCACCCCCTCTTCCTAATCGAACCACAAACAGGCTAGGCCCCCCAACGGAAAAACGGTTGTCCGGCCTGGCGGGCACACAGAGCTGGCAAGGTTTCGCCCGGGAGCCCCGGCCATACCTGGAGGCCTTTGCAGGCGAGCGGGAGAAGATGGTGTATCTGACGTCTGACTCTCCCAACACCCTCACCACTTGGGACCGAAGCGCGATTTACATCATTGGCGGCATCGTCGATCGGAATCGATTGAAAGGCGCTACATATGACAAGGCCGTGGCGCAAGGTATTGCCACGGCTCGTTTCCCTTTGCAGGAGTACGTGACGCTGGGCTCGACGCCCGTGTTGGCCGTGAACCATGTTTTTGATATTTTGCTCGAGTTTCAATATACGAATGACTGGCGCGCTGCTTTTGCCAAGGTCCTGCCGCAACGAAAAGGCCCCGAAATGAAGGCGTCGTCGGAGGCTGGTGGTGTGGTGGAGGGGGGGCAGGTGGAGCAGCAGCAAGGGGAGGAGGAAGGGGGAGGGTCAGTAAGAGAGGAGGGTGGAGCGCCAGCAACGGGGGAGGAAGATGGGAAGAAGGAGGTCCTTGTCCAAGCACCTTCATAATAAATAGAAAAGACAGATAGCTCCAAATCAACAACTTTCTTTGTTCACTTATTTCACTTTACTGTGGTGGTAGGTTAATCTCGTTAATGACGGCCTGCATCAATTCTTGTAAATCTTTCGGTAGCCCGGCCCCCGCTGCCGTCTCCCTCAGCGCGCTCAACAATCCCCCGTCCTCGACTAAGGTCTGCCGTGGCCCCTCAAAATGTGCCAAATTTCCTGTAGAGGATTAAAAAATATGAGATGTAAACTGATATGTGCGGCCTGTAATTGAAGAAGAAAAAGTATAGAACTTACGAATAGCAACCGTCGCGCGATGAACCAGGTCGCGATCACCGCTCGAAAGCAGGGTCCGCCACACGCTCAGCCCCGTCGTGGGTACCTCTGTAATGGCTTTGGCCAGCTCTGCGTATTGGGTTGTGTGCGAAAGGGAGAAAGCATTAGTAAGAAGCATGCATGCTGATTAGACTCACTCTTATCTCCCAATGACTTATCTACTTTCTTTCCTTACCCTCATCTTTGGACGCCATCGCCAGTCCTCCAGCAGCGGCACGTGCAGTGGGGAGATCTCTTTCATAATCTTCCGCCAGGGCCAGCCAGAGCTTGAGGGTGTCGGGATTCCGAAGGCTTGCAAGCACGCGGGGGTGATAAACCATATTGCAGAGGGCCTCGGTAGCTGCTCGTCTCACCAGCAGATGGTCCGAGAATTGGAGCGAAAGCAAGCATTTAAGTCCCTGATTGCCGATGATGGCTTCCACGCAGTCTTCTTCGTAGGATGCGAGGTTCGTGAGTGCTAGGAGGGACTCGAACTGCTGCAGGTTGGTGGCCTTGGGGTGACGGCAAAGCCAGAGGAGGCCGGTAATGGGGGCTAGCCGTTGCCGGTCGGAGAGCATTTTGGGGTCGGTGGTGACGAGGCACTGAGAAGAGGAGGGGAAGAAGGACAAGAGAATATACGTTAGATTGAGGAAGGGAGCTGGTTTCGAGGCCCAGGGAATGAGAAAAGGACGAGCTATAAATTACATATTATATGATATATTACCTTGGCTAGGGCATGCAACGCCTTGATCCGTGTTGGTTCTATCGAAAGCACTCCTTCCTTTGCCATGCTCAAGCAAGAATTGTACCCTCCCTCCTGTATCAGCCGTCCCCGCACTTCCGGCACCGTGGCAATTTGCACCAATGCCGTCACAACCTGTTCTTGCGCTAAGGGACAAAGGCTCTGGAGGGAGAGCAGACGGCAAAGGGCGCGGATGCCGTGAAGGTGGACGAGCTCCTTCGCTCGAGCTTCTACGTCCTCGGGCGGGTCGGCAGCTTCCATGACCTCTCCTCCTTCTTCTCCTTGCTGTGCGCGTGTGTGTGTAGGATGATTGAGAAATGAATGTATAAGCAAGCACGATTTGTAAGTTTCTTCTACTTTTCAAATTTGTTGTACCTGCTGCTGCTGCTGTTGCTGCTGCATCTCCTGTATTTTCCGCAGCTGCTCGAATTCCTCCGGCGCGATGTCCTTCTCCCGTAAGGCCTCTTTCCGCAACTCGTCATTACTCAACGTCAGCGAGGCCAAGACAAACGCCACACCATACCAGACTCTGTCGTATGTGCTATTACTGCAGCTGTTACTACTGCTGGTGGTGGTTTTGCTGCTGCTACTTGTGCTTTTGCCAATATGCTGCTGCACCAAGGCGAGAAGGAGGGGGACGCAAGCCTTGCAGCGGCCAGAACCAAAGGTGAGTTCTCGTTTCAGGGCAGTGCGTGTGGCGAGGCAAGACAAAATCTCAACAGCACTCTCCACCACCGCACTTGCCCGCAGTAGAGAAGGAGAGGGGACAGTGGCAGTAGCCTGCTCGAGCCCTTCGCTCGCAATGTTGAGAAGGTCCGTCAGCTCTGTTGAGATGGAAGGGAGGGCCTTAGCAGCCAGACCTAATTTGGTGAAAGCAGCTGCAGCAGCCACGCGGGCCTCGAGCGGAGCGCTGCTTGTCTTCATCAGACGGACCAAAGTGTGATCCAAGACATAGGGGCGAAGCGACACGCGACCTGCTTCCGTCGTCGAAGCTCTATTGGATACCTCCGCCACCACCACTTGCGAGTCCGCCGCCCCCGAGGCCAACAACGTGCGTACAGCAGCCTCAGTCTCCTCCTCTTCTAACAACCAGCACCCCAAAGTTGCGTCTGCGTTGAACAGCGCCAAGGTCACCAGCAGACGTAACTCCAACTTCCGCGCGGCGGGCGTCTTGGACGTGGTCGCCTTTGTGAGCAACTCGGTGGCAACGGTCTTGATGCGCTCTTCCCCCTTCTCCTGAGCTAGAAGGCCATGAAAGATCCGTCCCAACAGCTGCGTGGCACTGAGGCGCATGGCGAGCGTGGAGGTCCCGTGCGCGTCTTCGAGGAGCCTGTTCGTGGATATAAATAAACTTGTCGATTGGCGTCCAAAGGTCAAAATATATCAGCACACCCTCCCTCCCTCCCTTCCTTTCTCCTTCCCTCACGTACGTACCTCATCAAAGGAATCAGGCAGGGTTCGGAAAGCAGGGCCGCAAGGCTTGGATTATTTGCACCCACACACTCCCCGCTCCACCATAACAAGGCATCCAAACCTAGCTTTTGAATAGTACCCTGAGAGGGGTTTTCAAAAAAGGATATTGGAGATAGAAAGGAAGGCAAAAAGGAACAAAATTAGTGATCAAATTCAGATATACATATCGATGTGTGGATAATCTAGGCAGACAGAGAGACAATTTTATTTTACCTGACGATGCGATATGGCCGCGGTCCAACATTGAGTCGCGGGCGTCAAGACCTGCATGTGCCCCTCGCCTGCCTTGACCGCGCGAAGGAAAATTGTAACGAGCACCTGGGCCACCTCCTCCTCTTCCCCTTCCTTCTCCATCGCCTCCTTACGTTCCTCCAGTAGCTTGGCAAGCCCTTGCAAGAGAGAATGTCCCGCCCCCGTAGCCGTGTCAGAATCTGAGAGGAAGGCCTCCTTGACAAAGGGACCGTGCTGGCAGCAGGCGGCAAGTAGCCGCAGCGCCAGGACCCGCTGTGTGTAAAAAGAAGAAGAGAGCGTGTGATGAGGAAGAAGTATGGAGCTGAGGGATTTTTTTGAAGGAAAGGAATCAAATAAGTCAATAATCGTACCTCATTTGTCTTGTCCTTATTCTGAAAGCATACCCCCAAAAAGCTAATCCCTCCTCCTTGCTGCTGCAACAAGTCTAACGCCGCCGCCCCGTCTTTGCTCGTCAAACCAATCAATCCCTTCCAGGCATCAGCTCTGCTACCACCATTGTTCTCACCACTCCCCTCCTGCAGAGGTGCCAGCAGCTGTGCCACCGGGGAAACTTGACGCCCTGCCTCCTGCTTCTGCGTCGCCTCCCGCAGTCGATGCGCGGCCCGCACGAGTTCTTGGCTGGTTGGGTCGAGATGAACCTATATACATATATATGTGTTGAGGAAAGAGGCGAGATAAGAGGGTATTTTATTCTATGTTGTTTCCCTCCCCTCAAGGACGTACCGCGAGCCGCAAGTCTTGGAACGCCTTCTCCAGGCTGCCCAGCGCTTCGTAGGCCTATTTAGTAGGGATGAGAGTGAGAAAGTGGGAGAGGAGAGAGAGGTCAGCGACACCTTTACACATAAATTTGGCCTCAGAGCCAGGTATCTTCCTATAAACCTTACCTGTGCGCGTCTGTACAAGGCCTTGACGTGTTGTCGATCGGACTCGAGAGCCTTCGAGGCGTCCTGTGCATTTGATTTGATGGTGGTGGGTGAGTGTCAAGCAAGGAGAATCATCTCTCGATGAGGACACACGCCCTTCCCCAGGCTTACCTGGATGCAAGCTTTCCATCGTTTTAATTGCAGGTGACACGCGGCCCGGTTGGCGAGGAGGGTGCCACGCAGCTTGCTGATCTCGTTTGCTTCCCCCTGTACTTCCTAACGTGTGCGGAGATTCGAGTATGTGAAGGGAAAGGTCAACATTCCGCGTTCTCTTACAACCCAGACACATTTTACCAACCCACTTCCAGCTAGCTCCTGAAATCACTTGTCAAGCAGTCGTCGTGAGGGGGCACTGCTCTGCTCCCATCAGACAGACTTCGCTTGGCGACCTCCCACCTCGCTCCTCAAGCCCCTCCAATTCTCACCTTGTCGTCGTCGGAACCAGCTTTCTCCGCAGCCACCGACAGGCTAGTCAGGGCCTCGTCGTACGCTTCGATTGCCTCGTCATACTTCTTTTGGGCGTACAAGGCATTGCCGCGTTGTTTGAGGGCCTCCATGCTGCTGCTGCAGCTGCTGCTGGGATGATGCTGGGGCGGAGGAGGGGACTAGGCGGTGGATGGCGTTTCTAATTGTGCCTTGGACTAGCGGCTTGGATTGAGCTAGGGACTGGCATTGTACTCCTTGTTCCTGTGTTGTGCGTGTGTGGGATGGGAGTGTGAGTGGTGTGGTGTGCTGAGCGTGGAATTATTTGGTGATCAATCGGCGAGCTTCAACCCTCGTCTTCCGCACGCGATTCTGAAGCCTCTAACCTAACCACTCACCACGCACTCCATGCACACACATACAGGCTCTAAACAAGGCAACAGCTCACCATTATCATCATCATCAAGGCCATGCCGCCGCCGTCACGGGCTCTGCCCCTGCCTCCAACACCAACACCAACGACAAAGGGCAGCAGCGACTCCGCCACCGCTGCCTCCAGCTCCAGCACCAACACAAACAAGGACCGCATCACTGCTGCGCCCGATCGCCGCCATGTTGGCTTCAGCATTCTCCTTGCCCTTCTCTTGAGTGCCTTTTGCTTCTGTGAGTTCTTCATGCTGCCGGTCGCGGCGGCGTTGCTGTTCGTGCCGTGGGCAACGTCCAGGCGGCTGCTGCGGCGCTGGGAGGGGTTGGTGGCTGGGTCCTGGTTGTCGTTTGGCGCATGGCTCTTGGAAAGAGTGGGTGGGGTCAAGATCGTTCTTACAGGCGACTCGCTACTCCCCGGTGATCAAGTGCTTATTCTCAGCAACCATCGGACGAGGATTGATTGGATGTTTCTATGGTGTTGGGCGGCCCGGATCGATCTGCTCTCTTCATATCGTGTCATTCTCAAGTCGTCCCTGCGCAATTTCCCCTGGTGGGGCTGGGGAATGAGTTTGTGTTTGTTTCCTTTCATCCACCGAGGCAGCAAGCACCGTGACGCAGACCTGACCCGCATTGGACGTATTTGCCGGTATCTGAGCCAGCTGGAAGTCGCTAATGCCCTCATCCTCTTCCCAGAAGGCACGGACCTCTCTCCATCCAGCCAAGAACGCGACCGCGAATACGCAATCGCTAAAAAGCTTCGCATCTACCACCACGTGCTCCACCCGCGTCCTGGCGCTTTTAGTGCTAGCTTGACCGCCATGCGCCCTCAGTTGGACTATGTGGTGGACCTCACGATTGGTTATGTTGATTACACACCTGGGGAACGACCTTCTGAGCTCTCTCTCCTCAAGGGTAGACTGCCCCGCGAGATTCACATACATATGAAGCGGTGGGATATGAAGACGACACCTTTGCTCCAAAAGGATAAGCCTGGAGGAACGGATGAGTTCTTAAAGGAGTCATTTGATCTAAAAGAAGCCATGCTGACGGCCTTCTACGGCGATAACAACAACAACAACATTGCTACTGCTGCTGCTCCTGGGTCCAAGCAAGCGTCGTCCCTGCCCTCCTCCTCCTCTTCCTCCTCCTCCAAAGCACCTTTGGCCTTCCCCACGTCCTCCTCCTCGAACGAGGCTGAGTACGCACGGAAAGCTCGCTGGGCACACGGGAAGGGGCTTTTGGCAACGGCGTCGGCCATGGGAGTGGTGCTGCTGCTGGCATGCTCATTGCCTGCACTTATATTTTGGGGGTATGCCCTAGGTGTGTTTTTATCTTTTTTATTTGTGAATGCGGTGTGGGAGGGTTTTGATACCCTGGAATTGGGTTTGCCTGTGTGGTGGGGCTTGCAGGAGGAGGAGAAGAAAAACGAGTGAGTGAGTGGAGGGAAGGAGAGGGAGAAGATGTGATGGGGCAAGCACTAGAGGAAGAGTGTGAGAAAGAGGCGGACTTGCAAGGGCCGCAAGCAAAGCGGCAAGAGGAGTAAAAAATGCAAATAAGAGCCTTTGTAGAATACACAGGCGCACCTGTAATGAAAGAGAAACATAGAAACACAAAGCCTATCTGATAAAGAAGAAAAGCGCAACAGAAATAGAGTGGATCTACGGCTCTTGCATACTACTACTCTTCACATTCTTTTTTCTTTTTCCCCAGTCACACGTCGTTTGTCTTTTGTTTGCTGACCATACGGCACACTATTTGCTTCCCTTTTCTTCCTCCGCTTTCGTTCTGCTTACTTTCATCTTTTCTACTTGACACTCTAGCCGATAAAATTGAAGACGACGAAGAAGAGCAAGAGGCAGCAAAACGCGTACTCCCCAAAGGCCTTCTCCACCACCTTCTCCGAGCTCACTTGCAGTCGTAATGACACTGTGTAGGTAAAGTAGAGAATGAATTTGTGTTGAGACGTGAGTAAGTTTGTGACGTGCCCTCCAACCCACTTCCTCATGTCCTCTCGCCCTTCCACCCCTCCCTTCTCCTCCCCAACGCCCCCACCACTGCCTCTCTCGAAAGCAAAAACGTACCGGTCAAAGCGAACATGCCCACGCAGCTCAAAAAGCCAGAGAGAAAGGAATTGAAGGGGAAGGAGCCCACAATGACACAGTAGACGAATTGCAGCATGCCCGTCACCAGAATGAAGGCCAGGAAGAGGTCCACGATTTTGGTTTGGGTGGTCGCGCTCTTCTTGTACTCGGCCACCAGGCTCTTGCCCACGCCCTTGACGTCCACGGCTGACACGGAGGACATCATGCTTGCTGCTGGTAGTGCTGTGCTTTTGTGTAGGTGTTGGGTGTCGTGAATGTGTGAGAAGACGAGGAATGAAGAAGGAAAGGCGGGCTGCGGTGTTGGCGATGGGAGGAGCAATGGGGCAACGGCGCGTGTGTCCACACTCACACCACACACACTCACACCACACTCACACCACCACCACCCCACACTACACTACGCACAGGCTGTAGCCCGAGAAGCCTTCGTCCTCCTATGTCTACGCCTGCCTTGGAACATGCTGCTTCGTTCAAAACCCAGCATCATGTCTTCATCAGCAACGAATCCTCAAACCTCCCCACCCTCCCCTACCACTCTTCCCCCTACATCTACATCTACCACACCACTAGGCGCGCCAACCACGACGACATGACGACGCTGCCAGGCATTGACGGGAACCTTCCGCTCCCGGCCGGCAGCTTCACAACACCGCAGTACTTTTTGGGCATCGAGGGCAGCGCCAACAAGGTATGTAGGATGGGGGAAGGGGCAATGGCAGAGAGGTCTCACTTGATTTTGCCCGTGTCTTTACTCATCCCTTCGCCGCATGCCCACAAGATCATTAATGACTTCAGTCTCCTACCCTACCACTCAATTAGGTGGGCGTAGGAATCGTGCGGTACCAGCCAAGAAGAAGAACCACGGACGACGCTGCAGCTTTCACCACCAACGGCGGCGACCAACAAGAAGAGGAGGAGTACGTGATTCTATCCAACCCCCGCAAGACCTACATCCCACCACCAGGCCATGGGTTCCTGCCGCGCGACACGGCCTGGCATCACCAGCAGCACGTGGTGGCCCTGGTCCGGCTGGCGCTGGCCGAGGCCGGCCTTGCCGCAAGCCAAATAATCTGCATCTGCTACACCAAAGGGCCTGGCATGGGCGGACCGCTCCGATCCTGCGCTGTGGCCGCTCGGACGTTGGCACGATTGTGGGAAAAGCCCTTGGTGCCGGTGAATCATTGTGTGGCACATGTGGAGATGGGGCGGGTGGCTACCAAGGCTGCGGATCCAGTGGTGCTTTATGTGAGTGGGGGGAATACTCAAGTGATTGCTTATTCCATGCGGCGGTATCGGATATTTGGGGAGACTATTGATATCGCCGTGGGGAACTGCTTGGACCGCTTCGCACGACTGTTGCACTTGTCGAATGACCCTTCCCCCGGGTATAACATCGAGCAGCTGGCGAAGCAAGGCAAGGAGTACGTGCCCCTCCCCTATACCGTAAAGGGGATGGATGTCTCTTTTGCGGGCTTGCTTAGTTTTATTGAAAAGGAGGGTCTGGCGCAGTTGAGGGTGGGGGGTTGCACGGCGGCTGATTTGTGTTTTTCGTTGCAGGAGACGATATTTGCGATGCTTGTTGAGATTACGGAGCGGGCCATGGCGCATTGTGGGCAGCGGCAGGTGTTGATCGTGGGAGGGGTGGGGTGTAATAAAAGGTTGCAGGAAATGATGGAGGGCATGGCAAAGGAGAGGGGGGGGTCGGCGTGTGCGATGGATCATCGGTATTGTATTGATAATGGGGGGATGATTGCGCAGGCGGGGGCGTTTGCGCATCAGTATGGAGCGAGGTTTACGTTGGCGGATACGGCGTGCACGCAGCGGTTTCGGACGGATGCGGTTGAAGTGTTGTGGCGGCCTTAAATCGAGGGTGATAGTGTACAAAGGAAGAAAACGATTCCGTTTATTGATAAGACCTTTTGGTTTATTTCTTTCTTTTCTTAATTTCTTTAGATTTGTATCGGAGAAGTGATGCTTGCCGCCTGAACCGAAAAGGCACAGTCGCCTTGCAGGAAAGAGTCTGTATCATGCCACTTCTTTCTTCTTTTTTACATCCTTCCTGTATAAGCATAAAAGGACAAGGCCTTGCTGCAAAAGTCATTGATCGCATCTTGAGATGGCAGCCGCCCCGTTTTCCAGCGGTAGCCGAGGCCGTCTGATCGCCCTTCCCGCGGGATGAAATGGTAGTGTGAGTGCCACACTTCCTGCCCGGCCTGTTGGCCATTGGCAAGCAGAATATTGAAGTCCTTGTTTCCGGTGAGATTGTGGATGATCTTACTCACCCTTTTCACCGCGACGCCCAAGGCAGCAGCGCTGGCATCCTTGCAGTCTTCCATTCGAGCGACGTGGTGCTTGGGTATGAGTAGGGTGTGGAAGTCGGCCAGTGGGTGGATATCGAGGAAGGCCAAGCAGAGGTCATCCTCGTACACCTTGTGCGCAGGCGCGTCTCCTGCAATGATTTGGCAGAAGATGCAGCTTGGGTCCGTCATGCTGTGGGGTGAGGAGGGAGCAAGTGGTGTGTGGGTGGTGGCGTTAGTGTGTATGTCTTGGAGTCAAGAGAAGGGCACAGGGGAGGGACAGCATTCCACCGCGGTGGTGCTGCTGCTGGTACTGCGGCTGCTGCTGCTGGCTGCTGCTGCTGCTGCTGTCGGTGGGGCTGCTGTGGGAGTTTTTTTGGAGTTGAGTTGAGTTGATTCTTTGTTTTGAGATCGACACAGACCATGGTTAAGCCTGAAGTGTATCGAAATATCGTACTTTTTTGATCAAATTCTGATGCGTGCGTGTATGGCCATCAACATGTCTGGTGGGGGAGACTGTGGATGGTTGGGGTGGGGGTGTTGTCTAGCGTTCAAGCTCCGTC
>Ga0209390_10001831_pt1 | contig 39341 bp, 36 predicted proteins | sample BON01_FD_187212 | JGI IMG/M metagenome (GOLD analysis project Ga0209390, IMG submission 187212) | Freshwater microbial communities from Lake Bonney liftoff mats and glacier meltwater in Antarctica - BON-01 (SPAdes) (version 2) | ecosystem: Environmental > Aquatic > Freshwater > Ice > Glacier...
TCAACCAAGGTCTTACCTTGGGCTTTCAAATCTGATGCCATCTGGGCGATTATTAGGGCGGCTGTTATGCCGTCTTTATCCGGAGTGTATTCCGGATCAACGCAGTAACCGAGAGCTTCTTCATATCCATAGCCAAGATCGGGAACCTTAGAAATCCACTTGAAGCCTGTCAATGTCTGGGTGTAGGGCACGCCGAAGTGCTTTGCAAGTGCTGATAAATCAGCCGACACTATCGAATTTGCGATTGCCTTTGAGGTTGGAGCAAGCTGATTTGCAAGCAGCAGCCCAACCTGGTCTCCGGTGAGCATTTGATAACCATCACCACCGCGAACTGCCACTGCTAGCCGGTCGGCATCTGGGTCATTCGCTAAAATGATGTCACTGTCATTGCTTGTGGCTTCGGCAAAACTCAGATCCATGGCACCTTTTTCCTCCGGATTCGGAAAGGACACGGTTGGAAATTTAGGGTCTGGTTCTGCTTGTAATTTGACCGGTAAAACTGTGAAGCCTGCGGCGGCCAATAGAGGGCTTACTACCTTCCAGCCAACGCCATGCAAGGCGGTGTGCGTTATTCGAATCGCTGACCTTTTGGCGATTTCGCTCTCTTCCAGGCTGACAAGCGTTTTGGCTCGATCCAGGTACTGGTTAATTTCTGGTTGCCCGATGAGCGTAAAGTCTTTGCTTTTTGGAATCTCTTGAAAAGTGGTTTTAGTTGAAATGCCGGCTATTAGATTCGCTATTTCTTTGTCCTGGGGTGGAACAAGCTGGCTACCCCCGGTAGGGCCTCCGAGGTAGACCTTGTAGCCGTTATCTCTAGGAGGATTATGGCTTGCCGTCACAACCACAGTGAGGCTCGCACCAAGCCGCCTGCCGGTGAAAGCGGCAACCGGCGTCGGGACCATTTCTGAAAACAGAAAGGTCTTGATTCCGGCCGCACTCAATATTTCTGAGCTATCCAGAGCGAACACATCTGAGTTTGTTCTGCCGTCATAGCCGATCACTGCGCTTAGCTCTCCGGAAGAGTCCAAGTAGGTCTCGCGATTAGCATCCAAAAACTGAGCGATACCCAGGGCCGTTTGCGCCACAACGACTCGGTTCATTCGGTTCGGGCCAGCCCCTAGTTCTCCGCGCAGGCCGGCGGTGCCGAAGTCCAGGCGGGTGCTAAATCTAGAAGCGAGGCCTTCCTCATCGTGATTATCGATAAGTGTTTGAAGCTCGAGCTTTGTAACCGAGTCTGGATCCTGATCAAGCCACGCTTGGGCTCGATCTACTAGTTGACTCAAATCTTGTCCACAATTTCCGCTAGCAGCTTTGAAATTCGAGCTTCGGCTTGCTGGCCGGCTTCAATAACCTCTGCGTGGCTGAGCGGAGTCTTTTGGATGCCCGCGGCCAGGTTCGTAATTAGCGACATTCCGAGGATTTCCATGCCTGATTCTCTTGCGGCAATGGCCTCGAGTGCGGTTGACATTCCTACGATATCGCCCCCCATTATTTTGGCCATTTGGACTTCGGCGGGTGTTTCATAGTGGGGGCCGCGGAATTGAACGTAGACGCCCTCATCGAGACTGGAATCAACGGTTTTAGCAATAGCGCGCAGTCTTGCCGAATACAGGTCGGTCAGATCAATGAAGTTAGCTCCTTCAAGAGGGCTTGAGGCTGTCAGGTTGATGTGATCGGAGATCAGAACCGCGGCACCACCGGCCCACTTCGGCTGAATTCCGCCGGCGCCGTTTGTGAGGACCATGACTTTAGCTCCGGCTTTAGCGGCCGTTCGAACCGAATGAACTACTGCTCTGACGCCGTGATTTTCGTAGAAATGGGTTCTGGCTCCAATTACCAGAGCAAACTTCCCGTTGGGCAGTCTTATGGATCTGATGTTCCCAACGTGCCCTGCAAGAGCGGGCTTTGAGAAGCCGATCACCTCAGAAGCTGGTATCTCGCTGACTGTTTCCCCAATTAGGTCGGCCGCCCTAGCCCAGCCTGAGCCAAGTGTCAGGGCGATGTGATGGGCCTCAACCCCCGAAAGCTTTCGTATCTGGTCCGCTGCCTCCTGGGCAATTTCGAAGGGATTATTTGTCTCGTCGTCGAGTAGATGCGTCATGAAAATTAGTCTAGCCACGCAGAGTCATGCTCACGTGGTGGAGAATAGGGCCTGTGATCGAAAAAAAAATGACTAAGCACCGCATTGTTGTGATCGGTGGTGGCCCGGGTGGTTATGAAGCCGCTCGAGCCGGCGTCCAGCTTGGAGCCGAAGTTGTCCTTGTTGAGGAAAACGGGATTGGCGGCAATGCGGTCCTTACCGACGTTGTCCCCTCGAAGACTCTGATCGCAACCGCAGAAGCGGCCCAACGTGTTGCATCTGCTGCTGCACTTGGTGTTCGGCTAATGGTGGACGGCAAGCGCGTCACCCCGATCATCGACATAGATTTACCGGCAATCAATACCCGCTTACTTCAATTAGCCAAGTCCCAGTCCAACGATATGCTTCGCACTCTGAAGACCGAAGGGGTCATCGTGGTTGATGGTCGCGGGGTTCTTGATGGAAACCACCATGTTCTGATAACCAAGTCCGGCGAGAACTCCTCAGAGCGAATCGAGGCCAAGACGATTATTGTCGCCACCGGTGCACGTCCCCGAGAGCTTGCAAGCGCCAAGACTGATGGCAAGAGAATTCTGAACTGGAAGCAGCTTTACAACATTGGCGATTTACCGAAACACATGATTGTTGTTGGCTCCGGCGTTACCGGGGCGGAGTTTGCTTCGGCCTACCTGGATTTGGGAAGTGAGGTTACCCTCGTTTCCTCGAGAGACAAAGTCCTTCCAGGAAACGACGGTGATGCAGCCGAGTTGATTGAGGATGTCTTTAAGCGCAAAGGCATGAACATACTTCGCAATGCTCGAGCAACCTCAGTGAAAAACTTAGGTGAGAGCGTCGAAGTCACCCTGGAAGATGGCCAGGTTATTTCCGGATCGCATTGCCTCATGGCAGTCGGAGCAATCCCCAACACTGCCAATCTTGGTTTGGAAGAAGCCGGCGTGAAGCTCAATGAAACCGGTCACGTGATTTCAAATAAAGTTGCTCGAACTTCCAGGGCGAATGTGTATGCCGTTGGCGACTGCTCCACGGCGATGCCGCTGGCTTCAGTTGCCGCGATGCAAGGAAGAACTGCGATTTACCACACCATGGGAGATGTCTCCGTCCCAACTAGTTTGCGTAACGTGGCCTCCAATGTTTTCACGTCACCGGAGATCGCTTCGGTCGGCTGGTCTCAGGATGCGATTGAGCAGGGCTTCGTTCGCGGTGAAGTGCAAAAAATTGTGCTCGAAACCAACCCGAGGGCCAAAATGCAAGGCATCGAAGAGGGTTTTATAAAGCTTTATGCTTCCGTTGGCTCAGGCACTGTTATTGGAGGAGTGGTAGTTGCTCCAACTGCTTCTGATTTGATCTATCCGATTGCCGTAGCGATTGAGAATCGACTCACGGTTGACCAGTTGGCAAGAACCTACACGGTCTATCCGTCGCTGTCGGGGTCTATTTCTGAAGCCGCTAGCGCACTGCACCCGCCGATTGACGACTGATTAGTCTTCTATCTCCAGGAGCAAAGTCCCAGCTGAAACAGTATCTCCGACGGCCACGCCTATTTGCTTAATCTTTCCTGAGCGATGAGCGGTGAGCGGTTGCTCCATCTTCATCGCTTCCAGAACTACAGCTAGGTCGCCCTGTTCTATTGGGTCGCCAACATTGACCGCAACCTTCACAACGCTTGCTTGCATGGGAGCTAGCAGTAGATTGCCCTTGGCGCCGGTGTGACCTGAGAAATTAGAAGAGGCTGCCCGCTTGGGAGCATGGCCCTGAGCCGAGCCGATTTCGCCAACCAGCAATCGCTTAGGAACCGAAACCTCAAGGCGTTTTCCAGCAACCTCCACAACAATTTCATGGCGTGGTTCCGGCTCCGGGATTTGTTCCTGCGATCCTGACCACGGTTCAATGGTGTTGTCCCACTCGGTTTCGATCCAGCGAGTGAAAATCCCAAAGGTTGACCCGTCGCCAATAAATGCCTTGTCGTCAACTATTGCTCGATGGAAAGGAAGGACGGTTGGCAGCCCGAGAACCTGCATTTCGGCTAGAGCCCTGCGAGATCTTGCAAGAGCCTCGGACCGGTCTTTGCCGGTTACAATCAACTTCGCCATCATCGAGTCAAACTTGCCTGAAATAACGTCTCCAGAAACTACTCCAGAATCAACCCTGACGCCTGGGCCCGAGGGGGCTATGAACTGGTGGATTGGGCCGGGAGCAGGCAAGAAACCATTGCCCGCATCCTCGCCATTGATTCGGAATTCTATGGAGTGGCCACGAATTTCCGGATCCGAGTAGGAAAGCTCCTTGCCTTCCGCAATCAAGAACTGCTCGCGAACTAGATCGAGGCCGGTGACTTCTTCGGACACCGGGTGCTCGACCTGGAGCCTTGTGTTTACTTCGAGAAAAGAAATTGTTCCATCTTGCGAAATCAAAAACTCACAGGTGCCGGCACCGACGTAGTTGACCTTTTTCAGGATGGCTTTTGATGCCTCGTACAAAATTAGTTCTTGTTCTTTGGTCAAGAACGGAGCTGGCGCTTCTTCAACCAACTTCTGGTGTCTGCGCTGAAGCGAGCAGTCTCTTGTAGAAACAACCACGACATTTCCATGAGAATCCGCAAGGCACTGTGTTTCCACATGACGCGGTTTTTCTAGGTATTTCTCCAAGAAGCATTCCCCGCGGCCAAATGCTGCGATTGCTTCGCGGGTTGCGGACTCGAAAAGCTCTGCAATTTCAGAGGAATCACGAACAATCTTTATCCCTCTACCACCACCACCATGGGCCGCTTTTATGGCCACTGGAAGCCCATGAATTGCAACAAACTCTTCTACCTCGGCAACAATTTCTACTGGGTTCAGCGTTCCTGGGGCCATCGGCGCACCGACAGATTCAGCGATCTTTCGGGCAGATACCTTGTCACCCAGAGCTGTGATTGACTGAGCATCCGGGCCAATCCAAATTAGGCCGGCGTCAACTACGGCTTCTGCAAATTCAGCATTTTCCGATAAAAATCCGTAGCCGGGGTGGATTGCGTTGGCACCACTTCTTTTTGCTGCTGAAAGTATTTTCTCGATTACCAAATAGGTTTCCGCGGCACTCTCGCCGTTAAGCGCATAGGCCTCATCGGCCAGCTTCACGTGCAGCGCATTGCGGTCGGAGTCCGCATAGACTGCCACGGTCTGGATTCCGCTGTCTTTGGCTGCTCGGATAACTCTGACCGCAATTTCGCCACGGTTGGCTATTAGTACTTTAGAAATCTTGCGCTCGGTCATAGTTGGAAGCTTATTGGCACATTGGGTCAGGTGTTTATGCTCAACCTACAAAAAAATCAACTATTCGTATCTGTTATCTCCAGAGAGATTGATAATCGAGCCCAAGCTCACCCATCATTTTTCGCAGTCCCACGAGCGATAGTCCAACCACAGTGTGGTAATCGCCGTTGATGCGCTCGACAAAAGCTCCGCCTAGCCCGTCAATTGTGAAGCCCCCGGCCACCTGCAGGGGCTCCTCGGTGGCAACGTAGATTTCAATCTCCCGGTCGGAAAGGTCTGCGAAGAAAACCTCGGTGCTGGTAACCAGCGAGATTGCCCGATTGTTTTGAACATCAATCAGGTGATGTCCAGAAAAGAGCGAGCCAGACTTACCTCGCATGGATTTCCAACGCTCGATCGCAACGCTTGAGGCTAGCGGCTTTCCGAGAATCTGTCCTTCGAAAAAGAGTGCGGAATCGCATCCTAGGACCAGCGCAGTTGTTTCTGTGGCTGCAATCGCGTCGGCCTTTGCTTTAGCCAGCAATTCGGTCAGCTCGCTCGGAGTTTGCGGGGCCAGTTCTGCAACCATTTGGTCTTCGTCAACACCAGGAGCAAGGTCGCGAAATTTGATGCCGGCCTCGGAAAGTAGCTTCTTTCTGGCAGGAGAAGTTGAGGCAAGTACGAAATCGATCACGATAAAGAGGTTAGCTGTGGAACACTGTGCATGTGATGCTAAAGCTGAAAATAGAAAAAGTTGCCCACGGTGGAGTTTTTATTGCTCGACACGACTCGAAAGTGGTGTTCGTTTCCGGAGCCATACCCGGAGAGCTAGTCGAGGCAAAGGTTGTCCAAGACACCAAGAGTTTTCTTAGAGCCGAGACTGTGGAGGTCATTGAGGCATCCGAGCATAGGGTGAAGCACTTCTGGAAGGCAGCCCTGAAGGGTGCCGGTGGAGCCGAATTTGGGCACATTGAACTTTCTTATCAGCGAGTGCTCAAAACACAAGTGCTCAAGGAAGCCCTTTCTCGCATGGCGGGAATCGAGTCCGAGGTCATCGTCGAGGCTGCTCCCGGTGATCAGGAGAATCAAGGCCTTCGCTACCGCACTCGAGTTCAGCTGAATGTTGATGAGTCCGGAACCGCAGGCCCCTCGAAAATTCGGACCAATGAAATTGTCTTCACTCGCGATTTGCCCTTAGCAGTCAAGGAGATAGAAGAACTTGGGCTGCATCTAAAAAACTTCAACGGCGTTGACAAGATAAAGATCGCCGCCAGCAATACTGGCAATAGCCAATGGCTGATCGACAAAAAAGTGAATGGCGACAAACAACTTATCGAACGGGTTGCCGGAAGAACTTTCCGGCTCAGCCCAGGCTCCTTTTGGCAGGCACATCTCAAGGGTCCGGAGCTCTTGACTGCCTGCGTGAGCGAATTCGCAAAATTGCTGAATCTTGACCCAGAAAAGCAAAACCTAGACCTTTATTCCGGCGCTGGTTTGTTTAGCGCGACTTTGAGCGCACAGTTCGATGGAGCCAAATTCTTAGCCATTGAATCTTCTAAGCAAGCAATTGCCTACGGAGAGCGGTCGTCTCACGATCTAGATAACCTTCGCTTCCATCAGGCTGATGTTCTGAAATTTTTAAGATCTCAGACCGCGGGTACCTTCGACACAATTATTCTCGACCCACCTCGTTCCGGAGCCGCCAACAAGGTGGTCGAACAACTAATTCGCTTGACCCCAAGGAACATGATCTACGTGGCATGTGACCCGGTTGCGCTGGCTCGAGACCTAAAGACTCTCGGTGCTGCTGGCTACAACGTGAAGGCTATGCGGGCCTTTGATATTTTCCCTCATACCCACCATTTCGAAACAGTTGTGGCGCTAGCACGCTAAGTTAGGGCTATGGCTAGTTTGGCGGAAAACACTTCAAGCGTAAGAGTGGCAATAGTCGATGATCATGAGGCGGTCCGGCTGGGCTTTGCCGGGATGTGTTCAAGCAGCGGCTTGGAGTTAGTCGGAGAAGCCGCAACGGTTCGAGAAATAATCTCGAAAATCAATGGCCTTCAGTGCAAAGTCGTCGTTATGGATCTTTCCTTGGCAGACGGCTCACTGGTTGCGGAGAACGTATCTCAGTTGGTCGCTGCGGGCAGCGCAGTCTTGGTTTACAGTATTGCCGACAAGGCAAACCTTATGCGGTTGGCTCTCAGGGCGGGCGCCGTAGCAATTGTGCCCAAGTCCCAGCCATTGTCCTACCTTGCAGAGATTATTCGACTTGCGGCCGAAGGCGCCATAATCAACAACCCCGAAACCAGCGCGATGATCGATGCTGATGCAGACTTCAAAGACGCAAATCTTTCCGCGCGCGAGCGCGAAGTTCTATCGTTTTACGCAGCAGGCATGAGCCTCAAGCAAGTTGCTTCCCAATTGGGAATCAAGCAGAGCTCCGCCAAGGAGCATATTGACCGGGTTCGAGTGAAGTACGCACGCCTCGGACGAGAGGCCCACACCAAAGTGGATTTGTACCGTCTAGCAATTGAAGACGGCCTAATTTCCGGCGAATTCCTCTAAATCATGAACATTCGCTCCACTGCGGCTAGAGGCAAGCTGGAGAATTTAACGAGGAAAGTTTACGCCGCGATTTTATTACCCCTGACCCTGGAGCTGTGGTCTAAGCAAGCCCCCCAGGGGGAGTACTTCAGTGGGCTAGCTGATGTCATTATGGCCTTTGTTTGGATAACCGTTTTGGCAATCAATGTGGCCGCTTGGACGGGACGCGGGAACAGCGTCATGCTTATGATCCACGGCTTCACTGGCCTCTTATCTGTCTTGCTGTTGCCTGTGATGACTTTAGATACATTCGCCACTTCTGATTACGACCTCCCGTGGGTCTGGTGGTACGTAGGTTTAGCGGCCCTAAGTATGGCCTTAAGACGGGGGCTTCGGGTCAGTTTCTTGAGTTATTTAGCAATTCTTTTGACCGCCTGGACGGTCGTGAGCACGTTTGAGTCCGTGGGCGGGGCGAGCCTAGGCGAGGCCCTCCAAGGCTCGGTTTATGTTGCGCTTCTTACGATTGGCTTCGGACGCCTAATAACGCTTATGCGCAACTGGGCTGATGAAGTCGATTTTGCACACGCCGGCTATTTTTCCAGTGCCCTTGAAAGAGTCAGGATTGATGCTTTAGAAAGAGAGGAGCAACGAGTCAGCGCATTGGTGCACGACAAGGTGCTTCACGCCTTTTTGTGCGCAGCTGTCGCAAGCACGCCATCGGAGCGGCTGGCCTCGGTGAGCCTGGCTTCCGAGGCGGTTGACAGTATCGCCAAGATCCAAGCAGGTTCGTTACCTATAGGGACCACTACACCGTCTAGCCTTTTTTTGTCGCTCAGGAAGGCTGCTCTTCGGCTTAGTTCCCGAATTAGAGTTTCTGTGTATGTCTCGGGGTCGGATCCAATTCCGATGGAGGCCGCGCAGGCAATCACGGAGGCGACCCTTCAGGCAATAGAGAATGCAGAGCGACATGCGAAGTGTACGGATTTGGAACTCAAGCTGAACTCACCTGCCGCCTCAGTAATTAGCGTCCAAGTTGTGGACAACGGCAGGGGCTTTAGGTTAGACCGGGTTCCTCGGGCTCGACTCGGAATTAGCGGATCAATAGTGAACCGCATGGCCCTTGTAGGTGGGGTCGCCAAAATAAAATCAACCCCTGGTGTCGGCACTGTTGTGTCACTAAGGTGGCCAAATTGATTGAAGTTCCCCATGGCCGAGCGGTCATTTTCGCTCTGACTTTTGGCTATTACCATGCTGTTCTCGGACTAATAGATTTCGAAGAACATCAAAGACCAGCCCCGGCTGCAGCAGCTTTGCTTTTGTACGCTGCGGTTCTGTTTTTGACAACTCGCTTTAAACGCGCGCTTAGGCTACCAACTGCAATGACCGCCGTCGCTCTGTTTGCAGCTTTGGCTATTCCTGCCTTGTCGCTTTACGCGACCGGTACCAATGCAGAGCATCACGACTCCACTTGGTTCGTGGCGGGTGTCGGCACAGTCATGGCAGTTCTTGCCTGGCGCAACCGGGCGGCAATGGCCTGGGCGGGAATGATTGCAATGGTGTTCTACATCTATTTCTGGGGTGGATTAGAAGCCCTTCTTGCCACTGGGGCAATTGGGTCGTTTGCTATCGTTGCGGGGTCCCAAGGTGCAAAGATGGCTTTAAAATCAGCCCAAAAATCGTCCGTGGAATTTCTGCAGTGGAGACTGGCGGTCAATTTAGATAGTGAAACCGTCAGCATCAAGAGAGCAGAACCCCTCCTCCGGCTAAAAAAAGCTCTGGATTCCTCACTGCCTCTTCTTAAGCTGATTCAGCAAAAAGAGGGAAAAATAACTCCCTCGGACGCTAAGAAATTATTGTTGGCCGAAGCGGGAATCCGAGACCAGATTCGAGCCAGGGGATTTCAGGACGCAGGGCTAATAGCGGCAGTTTTGAATGCTCGTAAAAGAGGTGTAAGTGTGCAGCTGGCCGACGACGGAGGAATCGACTTGCTGGAGGCACAGAAAAAGGAGAGTCTCTTCAAAGAGCTGTCACAGACCTTGAGTGGCATCAAAGCAGGAAAAGTCGTAATTCGCAGCGTGGCAGGAGAATCTTGGACCGTGAGCCTATTTGCCTCGGACTCAAGTGCGAAAAGTCAAGACGTCTTTATGAGGCTCTGACCTAAGTTAGCTGCGACTCGGAGTGCTGGCGCGCAGGTTATTGGCTTGTAGTCGGAAATTATTTACGAAACTCATTTACCCAGTTGCCAATGTGCTGACCGCGGAGCTGACCGTTGCCACGGTTCCAAGAGGAATTGGGTGTCCTGGTTGCGATGCGGCCGAAGCGTCTTGATTCGATGATCGACTGAGTCACAACCGCTATCGCTGCCGCTTGCTCATGCTCGTCGCCGCCCTTGGCCACGACGAGACCTTGTATTTCAAACTCGGAATATTGACGCATCAAAGTGGAATGTTTCCGTGCTTCTTCGGAGGCAGGTTTGCCCGCTTGGTTTTTAGAGCCCTTAGCGCTCTAACGATGGCTGATCGCGTCGCGGCTGGCTCGATAATGCCATCTAGCTCACCGCGTTCTGCAGCCAAGAATGGGTTGGCCACGTTGTAGGTGTATTCCTTGGCAAGTTGGTCGCGCACCTCGGCGATGTCTAAGCCCTGCTCCTCTGCCTCTTTGATCTTGTCTCTAAACAGAATGTTCACGGCACCCTGACCACCCATGACAGCAATCTCTGCTGTTGGCCAAGCGAGGTTTATGTCAGCACCCAGCTGCTTTGAACCCATCACGATGTATGCCCCGCCATAGGCCTTCCTAGTGATGATTGTCACCAGCGGAACCGTTGCCTCGGCATATGCGTAGAGCAGCTTCGCCCCGCGTCTAATTACTCCAGCCCACTCCTGATCGGTTCCGGGAAGATATCCGGGAACATCAACCAGGGTAAGGATTGGAATCGAGAAAGCATCGCAAAATCTAACGAACCTAGCTGCTTTTTCACCGGCAGCAATGTTCAGGGTCCCAGCCATTTGCATAGGTTGGTTTGCAACAATGCCAACTGATTTACCATCGATACGTGCAAAGCCAATGAGTATGTTTGGGGCGAAGAGCGGCTGAATTTCCAAGAATTCACCCTCATCAACCAAGGACTCAATGATTACTTTCATGTCATATGGTTGGTTGGGACTGTCCGGGATTACTTTGTTTAGACGCCTGTCTGCTTCAGTGATTTCAAGTTCGGATTCGGATTGGTAGGTGACCGATTCGGAAAGGTTGTTTTCTGGCAGATAGCCGACAAGTGACTGCACGTAGTCGATTGCGTCTTGCTCATTGTCTGCCAAGTAGTGAGCAACTCCGGAGGTTTCATTATGTGTTCTAGCGCCGCCGAGCTCTTCCATCCCAACATCTTCACCAGTAACAGTTTTGATTACATCGGGACCAGTTACAAACATGTTCGATGTCTTGTCCACCATGATCACAAAGTCAGTGAGTGCTGGTGAATAAACCGCTCCACCGGCAGCTGGCCCCATAACAAGTGAAATCTGAGGGATCACCCCAGACGCCATGGTGTTTAGTCGAAAAATCTCGCCATATTTACCTAGAGCAATAACACCCTCTTGAATCCTGGCTCCACCCGAGTCCAGGATTCCAATCAGTGGCACGCCGGTCTTTATCGCAAGCTCCATCACTTTGATGATCTTGTTGCCAGCTGTCTCACCGAGTGAGCCACCAAAAACAGTGAAGTCTTGAGAATAAACCGCCACTTGGCGGGAGTGAATTGTTCCCACCCCGGTGACAACGGAGTCTCCATAGGGGCGCTTTGAATCCATGCCAAAGGCAGTCGAGCGGTGTCTGACATATTCGTCCAGCTCAACAAATGAGCCCGGGTCAAGAAGCATTTCGATGCGCTCGCGTGCGGTGTTCTTACCCTTCGCATGCTGCTTGACTGCGGCAGCCTCGCCAGAGGCCTGTACTGCCTCGTGGTAGCGCTGACGTAGATCAGCCAGCTTTCCTGCGGTTGTAGATAGATCTGGATTCTCAGCCACGTGTGCCCCTTTGCGTCTGCCTAACTTTATCGGTCTTGAACGAACCTATCTTGCATAGTTCATACAATGAAACCAGCGGTTATGTCTCTGATACCTACAAATAGTCCTAGTGCTATATCATTTAGGGAATGGAATCTTCAATTTCTAGTGGGCAGTTCGCCGGCCTTGTCGAGCTTGACGAGGTCGATTCGACTAATAAAGAACTCTTGCGCCGTTTGGGCCCTGATACTCCAGAGTTTTTTGCAGTTACCGCTGAGAAGCAGACCGCGGGACTCGGCCGACTGGGCCGAAACTGGATTACCGAAACCGGTAAGTCGCTAGCAGTTTCAATATTGCTCAGGCCCACAAGCCGGAGTCAGACTGACTGGATAACAATCATGGCTGGCCTTGCTCTTGCTTCGGCTTTGGAGAAACACGGGCTGATGGTCAGCCTAAAGTGGCCAAACGATCTTCTGGCTGACGGCAAGAAGCTTTCTGGAATCTTGGCCGAGATGGTTGATCTAAATACAGTGGTTTTAGGCATTGGAATCAACATCAAGCCTCAAGAGCAGTCCCCGGACACCGCAACTTCGCTCCAAGAGCTTGGGCTAAAAATAGAAAAAGATGAATTACTCGTGGAAATCGCAACTGAACTAAAAAGCTATTGGTCCCGTCTCTCCGCAGACTCCGACACGGCCATAGCCCAATTTCAGGCGGAGCTCCTGACTCGCTGCGGGACTCTGGGCACAAAGGTCAGAGCCGAATTACCAGGCGGCAAGAACATCTATGGGGTCGCCGTCGCAATTGATGAGACCGGGAGGCTGATTATTGAAACTCCCGAACCGGTGGCTTTGGCAGCGGCTGACGTTTGGCATCTGCGAAACTAAAGGCAATAGGTGGGAGAGATATGCCAACGGTCGGAGTAGTAGGCGGCGGTCAACTTGCAAGAATGATGCAACCGGCTGCAATAGCGATGGGCATTGTGTTGAAAGTCTTTGCTGAGCAAGAAGGCTCATCCGCTCACTACGCAACTACTCAAGTTGGTGACTACACGGATTTTGATCAACTAGCCAGATTTGCCGCCACAGTGGATGTCATAACCTTTGATCATGAGCATGTTCCGCTGGTTCTATTGGAAAAACTCGTCGCTACCGGTGTAAAGGTCAGACCCGGGCCGACTGCCCTGCATTTCGCTCAAAATAAGTTGGCCATGCGCTCGGCTCTTGCTGACCTGGGTCTTCCATTGCCGATCTGGGCGGCAGCTAAGACAGCGGCGGATATTGACAAGTTCATCGAGGCCAATGGCCCAGAGGTTGTCGTGAAAACTCCAATAGGTGGTTATGACGGCAAAGGCGTAAGGGTTATACGCCAAGCATCGGAGGTTTCCGATTGGCTAGAAAACATTGAGCATTTTGGCGGAGCGTTACTCTGCGAACAAAAGGTGCCATTTATCCGAGAGCTCGCGCAGCTAGTTTCAAGAAATCCCTCCGGAGAACTGCGATCCTGGGACACAGTTCAGACTGTTCAGAAGGACGGTGTTTGCTTGGAAGTTATCGCACCAGCCCCGGGTCCAGTGGACAGCTTGGGTGCGAAGGAAATAGCAAAGAAGATTGCTCGAGGTTTAGAGGTAATCGGAGTGATGGCCGTCGAAATGTTCGAAACCACAAACGGGGAGCTCTTAGTCAACGAGCTCGCTATGCGCCCCCATAATTCCGGACATTTCTCGATTGAGGGTTCGAAAACCAGTCAATTCGAGCAGCATCTAAGAGCGGTTTTGGATCTTCCTTTAGGGGATACGGAGTTGGTGGGTGGTGGCTCAGTGATGGTCAACCTACTTGGCGTGGACTCGAAGAACAGACTGGTTGAAAACTATGCCGCCGCCATGTCGAAGTTTCCTAATCTCAAATTCCACTCCTACCAAAAAGCGCCACGTCAGGGTCGGAAAATGGGCCACATTACCGCTTTGGGTCAAAACCATCTCGAGCTATTGGCGGCTTGTCACGAAGCTGCGGAACTTCTGTACCAAGCTGATTTGCGAATAAGGTAAAGCTGGGAAGTAGGGAGAAAACGACATGGCAGAAATCGCGATAGTTATGGGATCGGATTCGGATTGGCGAATCATGGAGCAGGCGCACATCGTAGTGATTGAGTTTGGTCTTGATGCTGAAGTTGAAGTTCTTAGCGCTCACAGAACTCCTGAAAAAATGCTCGATTGGGCCAAGAACGCTAGCGATAACGGTATCAAAGTGATCATCGCGGGCGCCGGCGGCGCCGCCCATCTGCCCGGCATGATTGCCTCGATGACTTCACTGCCTGTAATTGGCGTGCCAGTTAGCTTGGGGAGCTTGGACGGCATGGACTCACTGTTATCCATCGTGCAGATGCCAGCTGGTGTTCCAGTGGCCACCGTTTCGATTGACGGAGCAAAAAACGCAGGCCTTTTGGCCCTGAGAATTTTGGCTATAGCGACACCGGAATTAGGAGCAAAGCTCGACGCCTACCGAGCATCGATTGCAGAGCAAGTAGAGCAAAAGAATCAAAACCTGAAGAAAAGTCTCTAATCAGCTAAGTCTCAGCTGATTTACATTTGCTCAAAACACGATAACGCTCAGCCTATTTGGAGCATCTCAACCTAAGGTTGAAGGTGTCTGGGAGGTTAGCTGTGCGCAAATTATTGGTTGGTGCGAGCCTGATTTTTGCTTCCCTAGTGCTTTCTGGCTGCGGCGTTTTCTACCCGAACTGGGGGGCAACGGCTTTGCCTGAAGAGCCTGTAATCACTTTCGAGGCCAATCAGGAAGCAGAGACTTCGGCCGAACCAGAAGCTTCATTAGAACCAGCAGCGTCAGAGACCCCGGAGGAAACCGAAACTTCAGAGCCAGCCACAAACCAACTGGCCGTCGACGTAGTTATCCTGATTGCCGAAGCCTATTCGGATACTGGGATGCTGGAAGTCGTAGCGCAGGTGCCGGGTATTACAGAGTCCGGTGGCACTTGCACAATGAGATTTATCGGATCGGACATTGAAAAAATAGTCAAGGTTTCAGCCCAGTCGGCCTCTGACTACACCCAATGTTTCCCAATTGAAGTTCCGCTTTCTGAGTTACCTTCTGGTTCCGGAATTGTGACTGTTCGATATGAGTCAGAATTTCACCTCGGCACATCTGCCGCTAGCTCGGTGGTGATCCCATAATGTTCAAAAAACTCATTGGGCTAGTTACTGCCTCCCTGATGGCTATTGTCGGTTTAGTTTCGATGCCGATTGCTATGGCGCCTGCTCAGGCCGCGCCTCCAGCAAGCGCCTTTGACCCGGGTCTAATCATTAGCGACAGCGTATTTTTTGATTTCGGCTCCATGACCGTGGCTGACATTCAGCAATTTTTGGACTCTAGGGTCTCTGCCTGCAGATCCACCGACCCTGCCATTGATTGCCTTAAGAGCATCAAGAGTGAGATTCCAGAGACTCCAGCCACCACTTCAACCGAAGTTGGACCTTGTTTGGCTATTCCAGCAAACCCCGCGGCCAGTGCTGCCGAGGTTATCTATGCGGTCGCGGTGGCCTGTGGAATCAACCCAAAAGTCTTGATCACCAAGCTCCAGAAAGAGCAGGGCTTGGTTACCTCGACCAAACCGACCTCTTACATGTACCGTGCGGCAATGGGCTTTGGATGCCCGGATTCGGACCCTGGTATCTGTGGGAAGGTCTACATCGGGCTTTTTAACCAGCTCTATCGAGCCAGTAAACAGCTCCGTTGGTATGGAAACCCTGACGGTTCTTTCACCTACTGGAAGCCCGGACGCACTGTTTCAATGCGTTACAACCCAAAGTCATCGTGTGGAACCAAGAGCTTTGAGCTAAAAAACCAGGCAACAGCGAATCTCTATTACTACACGCCGTACACCCCCAACAACGCGGCTCTGGAAAACATGTATGGGTCGGGCGACAGCTGCTCGGCCTATGGCAACAGAAACTTTTGGCGCTTTTATCACGACTGGTTTGGCTCGCCTATTGGCGGCGGATATCTGCTGAAGGCCGCCGGGACCGAAACATTCTTGATCGCGAACGACAAGAAATTCTTGGTTGGCGACTCCAGGCTGCTTGCGGCACTTAGGCCACTAGGCCCAATCGGCGAAATTTCTTCCGCCTACCTGGAGAGTTTTACGACTATCGGTGAGGCCACTCAACTTGTGTCTGACTCCGATTCTGGAGCGAAGTACTTACTCGTAGACGGCATCAAGTATTCGGTGGCCGATTGCCAGATAGCGCTTCAATTCGGCGCTAATTGCGACGTCACTATCGCCTTGAGCTCGCTTCAGTTGAATACCTTTATTGACGGCGGCGCTCTTACCCGCTTGGTGCAAACCGAAGACGGTAACCGCTACTGGATCGAGAACGCAAGCTCTCGAGTGGTGGTTGATGATCTTGCCCTACAGACCGTTGGCGGGCAGGCAATCAATCCGACTCCAATGACTATCGAACAGCTAGTTTCAGTCTCACCCGGGGCCGCTCTGGCATCTGAGTCTGTGATGTTTACCGTTGCCGGTAGCGCACAAAAGGCCATCGCATCCGGGGGCAAGACTTACCTCCTAAATTCGTCTTTGGTGACTTCGACTGGACTAACCAAGTGGTTTGATCAGGCTCCTTCGGCAATTGACCTTCAAGCGATTGAATCCACGCTAGTTCCAGATCAGATCAGAGGCTTTGTCGCTAGTCAGTCTGGAGAGACCTTTGTTATTACTTCTGCAGGAAAACTGCCAGTAACGGATCCTGAAAATTGGACCGATCAAGTAGTGACTGTTTCTGAGGCTTTTTTGGCGAAAATGCCAACTGTCAATGCTGCACTGGCCGCTCCGGCCGTTATCACTTCGGCGGGCAGTAAGTTTTCTTACTTCGTTCAGTCAGCGGAGCGAAGAATATCAGGCGACAAGAACATGATTGGCATGTTCCTGTCCCTAATAGGTCAGCCAAAAACAATCGAGTTGCCTCAGTCAGCCATCAACACGATTGAGAAAGTGGGAGAAGCTATTGCACCCGGCGCAATTGTGAAATCGAGTTCTTCCTCAACTCTTTATTTGGTAGATGATCTGACAAATAAGATCAAGCTTGCATCTTCCGCTCAGGCCACCAGCGTCTCGAAATCTAAGACTTTCACAATCAGCAGTTCAGATCTTGCCGGGCTTGAAACTCGAACTGGATTTACTTCTGGCAAGGTCCAGTGCGACGGCGCTGTCTACTTGTTGGATCGTGGAATTCTTTACCCAACCTCGCCCGCTGCTGCCGCGGAGTTCCCCGGTAGCGTGTACCCACTCTCCACTGTTACTTGCGCAGCCCTACAGCTTTCGACCCGCTCGGTCGGGCAGTTTATTAGGACAAATAATGGAATCATTTACTTGATTCAAGACGGCACCAAGCATCGAGTTTCCTCCTGGGAGCACCTTGCACGGCTTCGTGGCGATGGCCCCGGCTACATTCAGGCGACCAATTACTTCTCCGCCCGGATACCAACCGGCGGAGCTGCCCCTGCAACTGTTCAATTGGCGTCCTTGGAGGGCATACCAGCTGGAGATTTCGGCGAGCTTACCTTTGTGGGAACAGTCCCTGAGGTCATTCAGGTTGTGCCAACCCCGACCCCTGAAAGCACCCCGAAGCCAGATTCCGGTTCATCGACAGAACCAGCCGCTGATTCCGAGGCCGAGGGTGCTAGCGAGATCCAATACCGAGTGGTTTCGGGCGACAGCTTGAACAAGATCGCAGCAAGCTTTGGGGTGACTGCAGCGCTGCTGCAGGAGTACAACTCTATTTCGAACCCGAACCTAATTTCCGTTGGACAACTCATCAGGATTCCAAAGTCAGGCTCGTCTGGCCAGCAGGGGCAAGCACCGGATGTTGCGGCGGAACCGGAACCAACCCCTGAGCCAGAAGCGACTGAGACTGTCGTGGAATATCGAGTGCAGTCGGGGGACACGCTTCTGCGCATAGCTTCGAAGTTTGGAATTTCTAGCTCTGCACTGCAGAGTTTTAACTCAATTTCTAACCCGAACCGAATATCGGTGGGGCAACTTCTGAAGATTCCAACATCCACTGACAACACGAATGTCGCCCAGGCCCAGGAGCCAGAAGAACCGGAAGTGCAAAAGACATACACGGTTGTTTCGGGCGACACAATCTGGGGCATTTCCAGAAAGCTTGGAGTTTCCTCGTCGGCGCTGGCCACGCTAAATGGAATTAATAATTCGAATTTCATTCGAATCGGTCAGGTTTTAAAAGTTCCTAGTTAGCCGCATCCCATGCGGATTTCACTATTTCTTTCAGTCCAAAAGAAGCCTTAAATCCAAATACCTTTTCAATGCGGTTCGTGTTCGCCACTAACCTCGGCGGGTCACCCGGTCTGCGATCGGCCAATACCTCTTCAAAGCTAATTCCGGATGCTTTTCTGAGTTCTTCTAATACCTGGAGTACGGATGCTCCTTGCCCGGTTCCTACATTGAAGGTTGAGTATTTTTGATTTGGCGTATTTAGGTAATCCACGGCCATCAGATGTGCTTTTGCCAGATCCCCGACGTGGACGTAATCCCTAATGCAACTGCCGTCTGGCGTCGGATAGTCGGTGCCAAATACGATCGGCTGTTCTCCGCGTTTTAACTGAGCTATTGCAATCGGAATTAGGTTGAGTTCGGCCGTGTCTGCAAGCTTTTTCGACTCAGACCCTGCCACGTTGAAATACCTCAGGTTTACGCCCTTGAGTCCCCAAGTGGCGGCGTTTTTAACCATCCATTCCCCGACGAGTTTGGTCTGTCCGTAGGGGTTGACGGGCACCCCGAGGTAGTCTTCGTCCACTAAATCCAGGGCGGGCATTCCATAGGTTGCAGCGGACGAGGAGAACACTAATTTTTTCACGTTTTTTTCTCGCATTGCTAGCAAAAGGTTGGCGAGTCCGCCGATGTTGTCCAAAAAGTACTGTTCGGGAATCTCGACCGATTGTCCAACCTGTTTTCTGGCCGCTAGGTGTATGACGGCGTCAAATTTGGTTTCGCTCATTAGCTCGGAGAGCTTCTCGACAGCATCCGAAGAGGCGAGGTTTATGGCGACTATAGGCGAAACAATCCTCTTGGCAACTCCAGTTGATAGGTCGTCGACAATCGTTACGGAGTGACCCTCGCGCTCAGCTAGCGCTGCAACATGAGCGCCAATGTAGCCCGCGCCTCCCGTTAGAAGAAGATTCATGCCTAAAGGCTACCTTGAGGGTTTATGAACAAAAGGGAAATTTGGCAAATAGTTCGACTTGACAGCAACATACTTACAACGATGTAATTACATCAATGGATTTCTTGAGATAGGGGAATGAGCATGGAACAGCGCGGTCAAGTGCCTACCAACTGGTTCGTCGATGTGCTTAGGCTTGGGGTAGCCGGCGCCTATGGCGATTCTGAAGGAAACCCCCTCGGCTGGCAAGAGGACGCTCTTTGCTCACAAACCGACCCAGAAGCTTTCTTCCCCGAAAAAGGTGGATCGACTAGAGACGCCAAAAAGATTTGTTCGCAGTGCTCGGTTAGATCTCAGTGCCTAGAGTATGCGCTGCAAAACGATGAGCGATTCGGTATTTGGGGTGGGCTTTCTGAGCGCGAACGTCGCCGTCTGCGCAAGTCCGCTTAACAACTCGTGTCAACGCTCTCGGTAGCGACAGTCGTCGTCTCACATGGGGCGGTTGATTATTTAGCCACCACTCTCAAAGCTTTGTCAGTTCAGACCCACGCAATCGAACAAATAGTTGTTGTTGAAACTAGTTCCGACCCATCCTGTTTAGCGATAGCCAAAGAATTCGGGTTCTCCGTTGTTGAGCCCGGTGACATCAAACTCGGAGCCGCAATTGAATCCGGATTCCAATCCCTAAAGGCTCTTCCTGGTTGGCTCTGGATTCTCCACGACGATTCGGCCCCCGAACCCGTAGCGCTTCAAATGCTCGCGAGTGCAGCCGAGCTGTCCCCGTCGGTCGCGATTGTCGGACCGAAGCTTTTGGAGTGGGGAAACGAAATCCAAATTCAACAGCTTGGAATCACTGTTACTCCGACAGGCAAGCCTTTCTTGCTGGTCGAAAATCAATATGACCAAGGTCAGCACGACGGCTCTAGAGACACCCTTGCCGTTTCCACAGCTGGAATGTTGGTGGCCGCGGGTCTCTGGCAGAAACTCGGCGGCTTGAATGACACCGCACCAGTTTTTGCCCAAGACATAGAGTTTTGTGCGAAGGCTCGAGTTGCCGGATTCCGAGTTGTGGTAGAGCCACGAGCAAGGGTTTCGCACGCAGGTCTATCCATGCAGCAAGCTAGAACTAGAAAGTGGCTGGGTGGGAGCCGAACCCAAGCTCTTTCCAGAGCGCACGTTCATCTGGCTGGCATTCTTTCTCCGCCCATGCTGTTACCTTTTGTGTATTTAGCGCTACCGCTTGCAGCTCTGATTTCGATTCCTCAAAACTTAATTACGAAAAAGCCCACTCGAATCTTTGGTCAGTTCGCCGCCTGGCTTTGGGCATGGTTCACAATTGGCTCAAGGCTTGGAGCTCGCAAGAGGCTTCGAGGTCTGGGAAAGACCAGGCCGTTGTGGGATTTTCTGGCTACTCGAGCTCAACAAAAAAAACGCCGAGAAGCCAAATTTGAGTATGTAACTGAAGTCCAAGAGTCAACTGGAAAGGGCCTATTCGCTAGCGGCTCAGTCTGGCTAGGTTTGCTTCCGCTTGTTTTTGGCTGGTCACTTTTACCTGTTGGCGCTATCTACGCGGATCGACTGGTTCCAATCGGCGATTCGTTCGGATCGATTTGGTCGGCCACGGCTCTGTCGCAGGTTCCATACTTGTCGGGAATCAACTTACCGACAGATCCATTCAACTGGGTGCTGTCTGTCTTTGGCCTCACTCTCAGTTCTAACCCGAGCTTGGCTCTAGCTATTTTCGTATTCGCGGCACCGGCACTCGGCTTTATGGGTTTCTGGATGCTGACCAGCTTGTTCGTCGCTCGAGTCTGGGTGCGGAATTTGGTGGGTCTTTTGTTCGCACTCAGCCCTCAGGTTTTGCTGGTCCAGGCTATGGCTGGCGTGGCGGACCTGGTTACGATTTCCGTGGCTCCGTGGCTGACATTCGTTCTTATCAAGGCGGCAACGAGTTACAACTCATCACGAACTTGGCGCTGGGTCGGACTGGCCGGTTTGTTGGCTGCCTTGGTGGCAGTAAGCAACCCCATAATCTTTTTGCTTTTCGTGATTTTTGGTATTGCGCTTGGCGCCAATAACATTCGCAAGCTCCCGATCCTGAGTTGGTTTGCAATGCCTGGAGCGGTGCTTATCTACCCTTGGGTGTCACTGGCCGTTGAACAAAATCAGGTTGCTTTCCTCACGGTCACTAGCTCGGCGTTTTTGCCGTTGGCAAGCCCCTACGACTCAGTAATTGCTCTTATCTTTCTTGGCGTGGCAGGAATCGGTGCGGCAGCAAGTCTTTTTGGCCCCCGGTTGGCAGTTTCAGTCAGCTCTTGGATCGTAGCGATTATTTTGGGGCTATGCACTGTGTATCAGCCAATTGCTGGGAGTTTCGCCATGCGAGCAATCAGCTTTGCGGCCTTGCTAATCGGGGCTGGATTGGTCCTCGACAGGCTAAACCGTAAATGGGCAATCGCTGCGGCATCTATAGCCGCAAGCGCAGGGGTATTGGCATCGGGTCTTGTTTACGGACCGTTGGCGCCAGATCAAGCTTATTTCGGGCCGCAGCGGCAGGCTCCAGCTCTAGTTGTCGCGGCAGCTGAGGTTGATGAGGGGATAAGAACCCTGCGGATTGATGCCAAGGGCAATCAGGTCGATGCGGAGCTGCTATGGGGAGCTGGGAGGAGCCTTGAGCAGACAAGCTTGGCATACCAGCTTTTACTTCCAGCCAGCCCAATTGCTTCTGAGCTTGCCCAGTTGAGCGGCTCGCTGGTTGCGGGTAACCCAACTGGAGTTCGGGACCTGCTTTCTAGTCTTGGTATTGATTTTGTGCTGCTGGAGGGAGAACACCAGGAGAGTATTTCCGCTGCTCGGGCTGCTATTGATTCGATGACCATGCTGCAGGCTGCTGGTCAGACTCCCTATGGTCATTTATGGCAGGTGGTCGGCTCGGCTAGCAACATCCCATCGAGCCTTGAGTCACCGAGCAATAGGAATCTTCAGCTTGTGATTCTTGCCGGGTTCTTGCTACTTGCAATTCCAACCCCCGCCTCTATTCGGGGAGCCAAAAGATTGGTGAAGCAAAAGTGAAGATCGTAGGTCGCACTGTTCTCGCCGTAGCTTTGGTTGGGTTATTTCTTTCGCAAATTGTGTTGACGCAATTTCCGGTGCTCTCAACCTCGACGTCTTTCGCTATTCCTTCTTCCCTTACTGTGGCTGTGGAGCCGCTCCCGCTCGAGCTATATTGCCCGGGCGCGTTTGCTGAAGTCGGTGGCGAGTCTGGAGTTGAACTTGGTCAAATAGATCGAATTGGTGAGGCGAGTATTTACCAATTTTTGGGAAGCGGCCAGCTCAATGTTGATCCTGGTCTCACAACAACACCTGGTGCCAGGTTGGTCGCTGTGGGCGATAACCAGTCAACCGGCCTGTTATCAGTGATTCAGTCTCAAGGAATCTCCCGGGACCGCGCCGTTGGGCTCATGGCAAGTACTTGCTCACAGCCATTATTTAGCGGGTGGTTTATTTCAGGTGCTGCAGCGCTGGGGCAAGAAACCGTCTTGCTCCTTGCGAACCCCAGCGAGTCAGAGACCTTAGTGTCACTGCAGTTTCTGGTTCCGGGCGGCAAGATTTCAAAACAGGTCAGTCTGGCCGCGGGGCAAACTGAGGTCTTACCGGTTTCCTCAGTGATTTTTCAGGAGCCAATGTTTTCCCTGTGGTTTGAAACCAGCGGAGTTCCCATTTCCATTGCCATGCAGCAAAGAGCAACCGCTGGCCTCTCCACCCGAGGGGTGGACATGCAACTCCCGAGCCTGGCCCCAGCTAACGATAATTTAATAACCGGGTTAAGCGTTCGATCCGAAGGCTTCGAAAAGCCAGTCTTGAGGTTGTTTAATTTTGGAGACATTCCAACCGAAGCCGTCATTACTGCGGTTGCAAGCAACAACGTTGTGGTCCTGAGGCAGCAGGTCCAGCCTGAGGGTTTTACCGAGATTGAACTTGATCTAACCGACGGCGATTACCTTGTCAAAGTGGAGAGCACTTCACCGCTTTTGGCGGGCATCAAAAACACTATTTTGAAGCCGGTGGTGGATTTTTCTTGGCTTACTCAGTCCTCAAAATTTACAGATTTGACCTTTCCGATTCCAAGCTATAAAACTCGATTACACGTCGCAAACTTCGGCTTGACGGCTCTGGCCGTAAACCTAGAAATAACCAATGGAACCAGGGTCGAATACCAAAGCTTTGAAATCTCCTCACTATCTCAAGTCTCGTTGCCGATAAGTGGGGACTCGATTCGTATCAACTCTGCTTCGGAGTTTACGGCCGCGCTTGAAGTTATTGACGTGCCTGGTTACGCCGTTATAAATCCTCGTGAAAATCAAAACTTTGGAGAAGCTCTTTCGGTCAGTGTCCGATAGCTCACTGGTCTAATAAGTCCCAGGGTTCTTTGCCAAGCAGGCTCGCGGCGGCCGAAACCACGGCCTGTTCAATCTGAATCCTTGGATCCGAGTTCCTAGAGCTTGCGCTTCTTTCAATCGGAATTCGGTAGAGAATTATGGTCATAGTTTCGGGTCTTGTGTGCCAACGGTTCAGAGATTCCGGACGCTCCTGGAGCGGTACTTCTTCGATCTTCCAATTCAAGGCTCCAAGTTCCTCTGGAAACCGAGACCGAAGATAATCCGCAGTGTCAGCAACTGCATCCTGAAAAAAAGTTTGGCGGCTCAGCCCGTGGCGAAAAAGTTTTGACGGTACCGGTCGGCGCATGCCTCTGCCGTGACGATCTCTTTTTTGCGGGATTGAAGCCATGTGGCCATTGTATTCTTGGCGGGTAACCTAAACGGGGGATCCCTAGTGACCAAATTTAATGAATTTGTAAAAACCTACGACGTTCGTGGGCTGGTGGGGAGCCAACTTAACGACGAAGTTGTCGAATGCTTTGGTGCGGCATTCGCCGATGAGCTCGGGCTTTCTGGGAAAGAATTAGTTGTCGGACACGACATGCGAGACTCCTCTCCCGGTTTTGCGGCAGCCTTTTCCCTTGGCGCAAGGAAGCGCGGATCAAACGTTGTCATGTTGGGACTCTGCTCAACCGACATGAACTACTACGCATCAGGTTTTTTGGATCTTCCAGCCGCGATGTTCACCGCGAGTCACAACCCTGCCAGCTACAACGGCATCAAGCTTTCTCGGGCTGGGGCGAGGGGCATAAGCCTCGACACTGGACTCGCGGCAATTAGAGATAGGGCGGCAGTCTTTTTCGAAAGCGGTATTCCGGCAGATTCTGTTACAGTCTCAGAGCGAAACCTTTCGGTCATGGCTGACTACTCGAACTACCTTCGCAAGTTGGTTCCTTTGCAAGGTATCCGCAAGCTCAAGATCGTAATTGATACTGCAAACGGCATGGGCGGTCTTACGGTCCCCGTTGTTCTTGGGGATGATGCTTCTATAGAAATAGTCCCGATGTATTTCGAGCTGGACGGCTCATTTCCAAATCATGAGGCAAATCCGCTGGATTCAAAAAATCTTGTTGATCTGCAGCAAATGGTTGTTTCCTCAGGCGCGGATCTGGGTCTTGCGTTCGACGGTGATGCCGATCGTTGCTTCGCGGTTGATGAAAAAGGCTTTGCCGTTACTCCGTCCGCGGTCGCCGCAATCGTCTCCAAGCGCGAGATTTTGAGGGTCCAGGCTTCGGGGGAAAAGACTCCAATCGTGTTGCATAATTTGCTCACATCCAAGTCGGTATCGGAGACGATAATCGCACACGGTGCTATTCCACAAATAACCAAGGTTGGGCACTCGCTAATCAAAGACCAAATGGCCTCAACCGCTGCGGTCTTCGGTGGGGAGCACTCGGCGCACTACTACTTTCGTGAGTTCTGGGGCGCGGACAACGGGATGCTTGCCGCAATGCACCTAATCAGCGAACTTGGAACGCAAGATCGGTCCATGTCCCAAATTTCGGCCGACTACTCACCCTATTTCGCATCCGGTGAGATTAACTCAACCGTCACAGACGCTCATCAGGCTCAGGCACGGGTCGCGGCGGAGTTCGAAGGAGCTTTTCTGGAGGAACTCGATGGAAAGACCTACAGTCACCAAGACGGTGAAATCTGGTGGTGGTGCAATATCCGGTCTTCAAACACTGAGCCGTTACTGAGGCTGAACGTCGAGTCAAATCATGAATCGGTCATGCATCAAATTCGCAATCGAGCCCTTGCTGCAATCACATCGAAGGCGTGAGAGCAATTGCTCAGTAACTAGTCGATTATAAATTCTTAGGTTTCCTGCTCTGCTTCAAGCTACATTTAAGGAGCGGTTCCTACGGCCATTATTGTTAGGGGTAATCGCAGTTGATTGGAGGGTGATTTGATTCACAAAGTACTGGTTGTTGACGACGACGATGCCCTTCGCGAAATGGTCGGCCTTGTGCTGGCTGGAGCGGGATACGAACCGGTCTTTGCCGCAGATGGAATCTCGGCCGTAGAGATTTTCAAAGACAGAAATCCAGATTTAGTTCTTTTGGACATAATGCTCCCCGGTCAATCCGGGATTGAGGTTTGCAAGCAGATTCGAGCAGTATCCGGTGTGCCCATTGTCATGTTGACAGCTCGAGGGGACACCAACGATGTTGTCCTGGGTCTTGAAGCTGGAGCGGATGATTACGTCGTGAAGCCTCACAAGGGTGAAGAGTTGATCGCAAGAGTGAAGGCCAGGTTACGCCCGCTGCCAGATGATTCTTTGGTTCTCCAAGTAGGCGGCCTAACGCTGGACCCAAAAACTTTCGAGGTTCAACGAGAGGGTGCGAATCTTTCGCTAACTCCACTGGAATTCAAGTTGCTTCACACTTTGGCCTCAAAGCCTCAACAGGTTTTCAGCAGAGAAATGCTCCTCGAGCAGGTTTGGGGATATCAGTACAAGGCTGACACTCGTCTGGTGAATGTTCACGTTCAACGATTGCGGTCGAAGGTCGAAAAAGATCCTGAGAACCCAAAGATTGTCATGACAGTCCGTGGTCACGGATATCGGGCTGGCTCAGAGACACTGTGATTTCGCTGTTTAGGCGATCGCTAACTGCCAGAACTGTGGTCGCAACCGTTTTGCTCAGTGCTTTTGCGCTGGTTACCATTGGTGGATTTTTGTCCTACTCGTTGGCAGATGGCTTTTATCAAAATCGACTTGATCAGGTGCTTAGCGAAACAGAGCGCGCGGTAAGCAGCGTCCAGGGAACAGTGTCGGCTGCCTCGGTAAACGACGAAACTGCCCTGCAGACACTCATAAATGCCGTTGTTCCGTCCCTAGAAATAGTTGGTGGTTCTGGCTCCAGGCAGGTTGCACTTCTTAGAAGCCCAGGGCAAGCCCAGCTTCAGCTCTTTCAGTCCCCGATTTCTCAGGATTTAGACCTCAAGACTATTCCTGAGGAGCTGCGAGTCCAGGTTCGGGAATCTGCTGGCATCCTCACCTACACACCAGTGAGCTTTTCTAAGGACGGTGTCCTGGTTGCTGGACTTACGGTTGGAGCTCCAGTGGTGATTCCACTTGCTGGAAACTTTGAACTTTTCCTGGTTTTTGATCTGAGTGCGGAGCAGCAAGCTTTAGCGCTTGTTCAAAGTGCGATTACGGTCGCCGGAATAATTCTTCTGGCTCTAATCGCCCTGGTTAGCTATTTGGTCACCCGCTCTGTGGTGCGACCGGTGGAGCAGGCAGCCCGTGCCGCTCAGACGCTGTCGGCCGGAAAACTTGATGAACGATTGGTTGAGCGTGGTGATGACGTGTTAGCTCAGCTTGCTAGATCTTTCAACAAGATGGCTGCGAGCTTGCAGCAACAGATTCAACAGCTGGACTCACTCTCTAAGATGCAGCAACGGTTCGTGGCCGATGTTTCTCACGAGCTAAGAACCCCGTTGACAACCATCAAGCTGGCCGGCGAGATTATTTTTGGAAATCGGGAGAAGCTAGATCCGGCTCTTTCACGATCAGCGGAGCTGATGCAAAACCAAATAGAGCGTTTTGAAGCGCTTTTAGCTGACCTCTTAGAGATATCACGATATGACGCCCGAGCTGTGGTTGCGGATCTTGAAACCCAAGATCTAAACGCCGTGGTTGGGGCTTCGATTGCAAGTATTGAACCTCTTGCTCAAGCGAAAAACACCGAGATTCGAATCGACTTACCCAAGGGGCCGGTCGAGGCGGAGTTCGATGCCAAGCGCATCGAAAGATTGCTGCGCAACTTACTTTCTAACGCTGTCGAGCACGGAGAGGGCCGAGCCATACTTGTTCAAGTTGGTCAAAATACTAACTCGGTGGCGGTCTGCGTCACTGACTCTGGAATTGGAATGTCGAGACTGCAACTGGACCGCGTCTTTGACCGCTTCTGGCGAGCGGACCCGGCTAGGCAGCGGTCGGTAGGCGGGACTGGCTTGGGGCTTGCAATTTCCAAGGAAGACGCAACCCTGCACCGGGGCTGGTTACAGGTCTGGTCTAAGCCCAATAAGGGCACTAGCTTCCGGTTGACGCTTCCTAGACACTCGGACTCCGTGATTGGAAACTCGCCAATACCGCTTCCTCCCAGATCGGTGCAGACATGATCAAAAAAGCTTTTCTTCTTATAGCTTCCTTAGTTTTGACAGGGTGCGCCTCGATACCAACTCAGCTTGATATTCAAAGCGGTCCAGATATAGCGCCCGAAGCCCAACAAGAATTCGCTTACTACACGCCGTCCGGCCCATCTTTTAACGCGACTTCGCAGGAGATAGTTTCGGGATTTTTAGCCGCAGGAACCAGCCCGCTAAATGACTACGCTGTCGCGAGAGAGTTTTTGAGTGACGATTTTGCTCAACGTTGGAACCCAGAGAACCAAACCGTAATTAGAGCCGGTGCCCCGGTCTTTCGACAGGCGGGGGAGTCTTTGGTTGTCGTGGAGCTAAGCGCTGGGGCAAGAATTGACGATCAGGGGCGCTACGAGGACTCGGTTGAGCTATCTACAACAAACCTTAGATTTAGGGTCGCTTTGCAAGATGGCCAATGGCGGATCTCAAGCGCTCCTAATCTGACCGTTGTTACACCTCCAGTGTTCAGCGTGGTGTTTAACGCATTCCCTGTCTACTTTCTGGATTCGAGCATGGAGAGCCTGGTTCCTGATTTGCGCTGGTTCCCAACCAAGACCTCTACCCCGACCAGGCTGGTAAATGCGTTGCTCGCAGGACCAAGTGCTTGGCTTTCATCGGGCGTCAAGTCCGCAATCCCTGAGGGCACTCAATTGACTATTAGCGCGGTGAGAATCTTGAATCGCGTTGCTCAAGTTGATCTTGATGCTGACGCACTTGCTGCCGGACAGCAGGATAGAAGGAACATGCTCGGACAGTTGAGATCAACCTTGACTCAACTGCCCGGCGTTGACGATATTTCGCTCTCCGTGAATGGTGCGTTTCAGGACATTGCGCCCGGAGGTGCAGAGCCCAAAGATGAAATGAGTATCAGCTACGTCCTCAAGCCGACAGGAGTTGAGCCGCTAACCAGCATCGGTTCGATGCCTCTTTCTGGGACACAGGCCATGGTCACGAACTACAGCCCAAAACTAATAGCGATCACAGACAACGGTGATCAAGTCGCCTTCACGAGCGCTGATGGCGTTTTTGAACTAACCAATCAGTCACTGCGGGTTGAGGTCACCAAGCTGAGTTCTTTGATCGACGTCGTAGCGCTTGAATATGACGCGACTGGATCGCTGTGGGCTTTTCCTGCCGATGCCAGTTTGCCCGTTGAGGTTTACGACCAGACCACTGTGGTTCGAACTCTAGCCAGTCCATTCTTGGGGCTCCGGCTGGCAGCAGCAATTGCGCCCGAGGGCACTCGCGTCATTCAGTCAATACAGACTGAGGACGCGGAGTCATTCCTGGACGTTGGGGTCGTGCTCAGAGACGCCAATTCAATCCCATTAGCTCTGAATCAAGGCTTGAGAATCCAACCAGTTCTGGGAACGCCCATTGCAGTTGCGTGGCAGGAGCAGGCATCAATGCGTGTTCTTGAGAGGACTGCGAGCGGCCTCACGGCTTTAAGCGAGTACTCCATCTCGGGTCCAAGAACGCAGCTACCTATGCCTCCAACCGCGGGTATCGAGTTGCATGCTGCTGCTTCATCGGCAAGCAATTACATGCTCTCGGAATTCGGGGAGGTCTGGCTCTTCTCGGCTAATAGCTGGCGCCGAATCGCAACCGGGGTGTCCAGTATCAGCCCACTTCGCTAACAGGCAATTTCTTAGAATGTTTTTCAACAAAAAGGCATAGCTTCCTCCCGTAAATTACAATAATGCGCAGGCTAATTGGATGTTCAAGGCCCTTCTAGATTTTGTCTTCCCCACCGCATGTGCCGTTTGTGAAACTCCTCCCAGTCCGCTTTGTGATGGTTGCGCTCCTGCGTTTGATGTCGCGCAATCCTGGTTAGGTAGCACGCCGGTTTGGAATGCCAGCGAATATAGCGAGCCAATTGCGAGAATTATGACCGCTTATAAAGATCAAAACAGAACAGCGCTTGTCACCTACTTAGCTCCCGGCCTCAAAAAAGCAGTGGCCGAAGCAGTTCTCGTTCTTGGAGAGTGCTGGATTTGTCTCCCACCAAGGAATCGGGTGAACTTCAAAAAACGCGGTTTCGACCCGGTCGCGCTGTTGATTGCCGGCGGCGACAATTCGCTGCCTAAGCAGTTGCCGAGCACCACTCTCAGGTTTCACCGTCAAGTTCGAGATCAACGCAGGCTGAATAAACCAGCGCGCGAATCTAACGTCTCGGGTTCCATGGAGGCTAATCCTGGATCCAAAAGAGTGTTGTTGGTCGACGATGTGATGACAACTGGCTCAACACTCAAAGAATGCACCCGAGCTCTGAGTGCTGCTGGTTACGAAGTTGCCGGAATCTGTGTATTAGCCAAGAGAAACCTCTAAAGCCGGAGCGAGGTCAAAGAAAAAGGCGTAGTTTGGTATGACGGCGAAACAGCCGACTAGGAGGTAAAAATGGAACTTCGAATTTCAGCGAAAAACCTCACGGTCTCGGATCGTTTCAGAGACTATGTAACCGAGAAGGCCGGCAAGGTTGAGCAATTTGCTCATCGACCGCAGGAACTGAACATAAAAATAACTCGTTACGACCACTCAAAGGCTGCCGGTCAAGAAGACCAGGTCGAACTGACCGTTTATGAACCAGGACACGTGGTTAGGGCCGAGGCAAGGGCTTCGGATAAGTTTGCTGCTTTTGACGTGGCCTTCGCAAAGCTGCTCGAGCGACTCAGGCGGTATTCAGACAAGCAAAAAAAACACCAAGGTCTTGGGGCGAGCGAGCTAGCTGCGTCTGACTTTAGAGACCTAGCGATTGTTCCTGCGGATTCTCAGCTGCTAACCGGCGAAATTCCAATTATGGAGCAGGAGCAGCCCGAAGAACCAGAGGGCCAGCTTGTGATTCGCTCGAAAGAGTTTGAAAAGAATGCGATGACCAAAGAAGAAGCGGTCAGCCACATGGAGCTGGTAGGGCACGACTTCTACCTCTATCACGACCTTGAACATGATAAAGCTGCGGTAGTTTATAGGCGAAAGGCCTACAGCTACGGTGTTATTTCACTCAGCTAGGTGCAACCATCAGCAGCTAGAATTTTATCCGACCATCAAGGAGTAACTCTTGGCATTATTTGTAGACAAACTGCTGCGTGCTGGCGAAGGCAGGATTGTACGAAAGCTTGAGGGCATTGCAAGGGAAGTCAATGCCTTGGAGGTCAACTTCAAAGAGCTCAGTGACGAAGAGCTAAAGGCAGAGACCGATACTCTTCGGGAGCGATACGCAGCTGGCGAATCTTTGGATGACCTGTTGCCAGAGGCTTTCTCGGCCGTGCGCGAGGCTTCGATGCGAACTCTGGGAATGCGTCACTTTGATGTTCAGGTCATGGGTGGAGCAGCGCTTCACCTGGGGAATATTGCAGAGATGAAGACCGGAGAAGGCAAGACGCTTGTAGCGACCTTGGCCTCTTACCTCAACGCTATTCCGGGCCGCGGAGTGCACGTGGTCACGGTGAATGATTTCTTGGCCAAGTATCAATCAGAACTAATGGGAAGAATCTTCCGAGCGCTCGGCATGAGTACTGGCTGCATTATTAGCGGGCAGGACCCCGAAGAGCGCAGGGCTCAGTACGAATGTGACATTACCTATGGGACAAACAACGAGTTTGGTTTTGATTACCTAAGAGACAACATGGCTAACTCCAAGCAAGAGCTTGTTCAGCGAGGACACTTCTTCGCTGTGGTTGACGAGGTCGACTCAATCCTGATCGACGAGGCTCGGACGCCATTGATTATTTCCGGACCCGCAGCAGCCGATGTGAACCGTTGGTTTGGTATTTTTGCAAAGCTCGCCAATGACCTGATTGCCGAAGAGGACTACGAAGTAGATGAGAAGAAAAGAACCATTGGTGTTCTTGAATCCGGAATCGACAAGGTCGAAGATTACCTAGGAATCACCAACCTCTATGAAACGGCGAACACTCCGCTTATCTCTTTTCTAAACAACTCCATTCGGGCCAAGGAACTTTTCAAGCTTGACAAGGACTACGTGGTTGTGAACGGCGAAGTTCAAATTGTTGATGAGCATACCGGCCGGATTTTGCCAGGGCGTCGATACAGCGAAGGCATGCACCAGGCAATTGAGGCAAGAGAGGGCGTGACAATCAAGCCGGAGAATCAAACTCTTGCCACCGTGACACTTCAGAACTACTTCCGTCTCTACAGCAATATCTCGGGTATGACCGGCACTGCTGAGACTGAAGCAGCTGAATTTATGTCCACATACAAACTTGGTGTGGTTTCTATCCCAACCAACCGCAAGATGGTCAGGAAAGACCAATCTGACCTGATCTACAAAAACGAAGAAGTAAAATTCCGAATGGTCGTTGAAGACATCGCCGAACGCCACGAAAAGGGTCAGCCGGTTCTGGTTGGAACCACCAGCGTCGAAAAGAGCGAGTATCTTTCAAAGCTTTTGGCCAAAAGAGGCGTGAAGCACGAAGTGCTAAACGCAAAGAACAATGCGCGCGAAGCAATAATTGTCGCCCAGGCCGGTCGTTTCGGCGCTGTTACGGTTGCCACCAACATGGCTGGGCGAGGAACAGACATCATGCTCGGCGGTAACGCAGAGTTTTTGGCAGTGCAACAAATGGCCAAAATCGGGTTGACATTGGATGAGCAGCCGGAAGAGTATGAAGCTAAATGGGACGAAGTTTTCGACGGCCTCAAAAAAGAGGTTGCCATCGAAGCGGCAAAAGTTTTGGAAGTTGGTGGGCTCTATGTGCTTGGCACCGAGCGCCACGAATCAAGGAGAATCGATAATCAGCTTCGAGGTCGCTCCGGTCGCCAAGGTGACCCGGGAGAATCGCGTTTCTACCTTTCGTTGACAGATGATCTGATGAGGCTATTCAACTCCGGTGCGGCAGCGGCACTTATGAATCGAGCTTCAGTGCCTGACGATTCGGCTATCGAATCGGGGGTGGTTTCCAGGGCGATCATGTCGGCTCAGTCCCAGGTCGAGGGGCGCAACGCTGAAATCCGCAAGAACATCTTGAAGTATGACGATGTAATGAACCGCCAGCGTGAGGCGATCTATACCGATCGCCGACAGATCTTGCAGGGTCAGGACATTTCTGGGACATTCCAGGAGTTCCTCGACTTAGTAATAACCCAAATCGTTCAGTCTGCAGGGCTGGAGTCCAGCTCTGCAGACTGGGATCTCGAGACGCTTTGGGCCGAGCTCAAGGTCACTTACCCCATAGCGCTCGAGGTCGATGAAGTCTTCCAAGAAGCCAGGTCCCGAAGTAAAATCACAGCCGGCTGGTTGACCGAAGAAGTACTAAGCGATGCCCGTATTGCTTATCAAAATAGGATCGATGAGGTTGGCGTGGAAATCATGCGTGAGCTCGAACGTCGCGTAATGCTTTCTGTAATCGACCGGAAGTGGCGCGACCACCTCTACGAGATGGATTACTTGAAAGAGGGAATTGGGCTACGCGCGATGGCTCAGCGCGATCCTTTGATTGAATACCAGCGCGAGGGCTACGCCATGTTCTTGGAGATGATGGCCGGCATTAGGGAAGAGGCTGTTCAGTTCTTGTTCAACGTTGAGATAAAGCAATCGTTGCCAGAAGTTCAGGCCCCGCAGCCAGCACAGCTAACCTATTCAGCTCCCACAGAACAGGGCAAGGTCGATGTTCGCAGGGAAGCTAATCCAAATGCCGATGGAGGAACCAAAGACCCTCAGCGGCCATCTCAGGCGCCCCCGAAGCCCCCACAGGGCGGTCAGGGCAGCTCCTTCTTCAAGAACTAGAGCTGATAAGTACTATCTCGGTAATCCGGAATCGACCGTGCACCATTTCAGCCCTGACGGAAACGGCTCGAAGAACGGAAGATATTTCTAGCAGTACTACTCCTTGATAAGCGCCTTTGTCGGTTGGAAAGATTTTGCTTTGCCTGAAAATTATTGTCGGGCGAGTGCTAGGCCCAACCAGTGCCTGCTGTCTAGCGCGTCGCATTGATCGCTGTGAGATGTCGTAGTAGGCCTTGTCGCTTAGCCACCTAGACAGTTGCTCTGGGCGTCTGACTCCGGCGAGAATCTCAATGTAGGCTGTCGAAATTTCAGCAAAAAGCTTCGCAGGACTTGCCTGAGTAGTGCTTGGTTGTTTCAAGTTCATGGAACCCCCCGATCAAATATTTTTCTGAATTCTTGTCCCCAGTTGAAAAAAATGGAAGACAAATATCGTGATTTGTGGATAACTTTTTGATAACCCCAAGTTCTAATGCAAGATAACCCGTCATGGATATCATCAGTGAACTCGAGTCGGAATTTGAAGCCCTAAGAGCTGGGCAAACGGACAACAAGCGTGCTGGGGTGATTCGAGTCGAACATTTAGGAGGAGTGTCTTTTCTTGGCAACATAGTGGTGGGTATCGACTTTGTTGCTGGAACAGGGAATCAAGCGCTTTTGGTATTTCCAACCGATGCAGTTGCCATGATTACCGCAAATGCGTTGCCAGAACTGCAGCAAAAATCCTTGAGTGATCTGTTGGCAGCTCAACGAAACCCCGTTCGGGTGCATTTCAGCCTGCGTAACCAGGTCAGAAAAGGATGGCTTCTAAGTGAGCACGGACCCTGGTTGCGAATTGCAGTAGAACGAAAGGTTGTCTGGTGCCCCATTGCGGTCGTGACACTAATCGAGGTGTCGGCTGTGGAAAACCTTTAACGGGCGAATGATAACTTTGCCACTCTTCCTTTCAAAGGAGTCCGCATGCCAAAAAGACTAAGAGCGAGACCAGCGAACTGGGTGTTGTTGATAATCAGTTCGTCATTTGTGATCGGCGGGCTCGTGGTCGCAAGCGCCATTAAGCCACTTCCAAGTTATTTGGTGGCATCGTCGACAATTCCCACCGGGACCCTTGTATCTGATGCCGAAATGGTTACCGCCGAAATAGATCTAGAAACCCTGAGCGAGGCGTACGTCACCGCCAGCACGCCCATCGATGGTCTCAGCGTGACGGCTGTAATCGGTAAAGGGGAGTTGATTCCGTTGCGACTAATCGGAAAAGGGCTAAGGCCGGATCAGACGGCTATTCGATTCGTCCCAAACCTAAAGCCAGCCGAATCGATTGTTGCCGGAAGTGTGGTGTCGGTTTGGCAGGTGACTGAGACCGAAGACGGGTTTGTACCCCAAAGGATTGTTTCGGTATCTGAGGTTTTGGCGATTGAGTTTGGCGATGGCTTGTTCGCGGAGGATGCCCCCGATGTTGAGCTCTTGCTCAACCTGGACCAGTCCACTTTGGTGCTGGCGGCAGTAGCCGCTGGGTATCCAATCTATGTTTTACCACTGCCATGACCCTGGTTGACATCCTGAGACCTCAGCCACCAAAGGACCATGAAGAAGACGTCGAAAAAGTCTCGCTGTCCGATCCGGTAATTCGACGAGCAAAGGTAATAGCAGTTTGGGGGAGTGCCGGTAGCGGCAAAACCACGCTTGCGGTGAACATCGGTTTTGAACTGTCTTCCATGGATCTTAAGGTTTTGATTATTGATGCGGACAGCTATCGGCCCTCTGTTGCCGCATGCCTTGGTCTTACAGAACCCGGACCTGGCATAACCGCATTGCTGAGGCTCGCTCGAACCTCACGGCTAAATATTGATGAATTACAACGGCTGACCGAAGAAATCCAGTTCGGAAAGAAGAGCCTTCGAGTGCTGACCGGGCTAAACGCACCGAGCCGCTGGCCCGAGCTAGATACCGAATCTATTGCGACACTCATCCAGTTTTCGAGAGAGCATTTCGATGTCGTGGTCATCGATGTTTCCACGGAGCTCGAGCAAGGCCTAGTGAGTTCGGGAAGCGAAATCTCTAGGAACTCTTCAACGCGAGCAATTATTGACGAGGCGGACTTTGCTCTTGGTTTATTTGCTGCAGACCCAGTCGGATTGAACAGGTTTTTATGGGACTGTCGAAACGCGGACTTTGAGTTTTGGCCGGTTGCGAATCGTGTTCGGGCATCGACAATCGGCAAAAACCCGGACCGGCAGCTAAGAGACACTATGCATCGCTTAGCGAGACTCGAGCTTAGGGCCGTCATCGCCGAAGATGCGCACGCCGCGGATCTGTCCTTACTGAAAGCACAACCGCTTTGTCTGTGTGCCAAAAACTCTAAAGCCCGTGAATCAATCAGACTGCTAAGCCTCGACCTATTGGATGCAAGCTAGGGCGGGTAAACTTGTTAGCTGTGGCTGTCAAAGACTTTCAAGGCGAATCCTGGCTCAGTGCAGTGCTGGCTGATTGGCAACTCGTAGCGGATGCTGCGTTCTCTGACTTGGTGCTCTGGGTTCCCAATCGGACTACCTTCGAGGCCTCCGCTCACGCTCGCCCGGCTGCGGCGCCAACTCTGTTCTATCGAGACATTATCGGTAATTCACCCAGGAGTGACTGGGCGAAGCAGATAAATCAGGCCTGGACAACGAAGGAGCCAGCATTTGGCTCCGAGCTTGAGCGATTTGAGGGCAATGCCAGCAGAGTTTCGGCCTACCCAGTTTTTACTCCGGATAAGTCAAAAGATTCCATGCCGATTGCGATTATCACTCGCCACACCAACCTGGGCGAATCGCGAATGCCCAATAAATTAAAGTTAAATTTCGTTGCGGTTGGTGAAGAGCTCTTGAAGATGATTTCTGAGGGCTGCTACCCAACCGCAGAATCCGGCAGTGCTCCCAAGCGAGGAGCCCCCAGGGCTAATGACGGCCTAATTCGCCTAGATGCCGCCGGTCGGGTTTTGTTTGCAAGCCCCAGTGCGCTATCGGTGTTCAATGCCGCGGGAGTCGATGGTGAGCTTGAAGGCAGGTTGCTAGCGGAGACAGTAAAAGCGCTACCGACTGGATTCAACCAGGTTGATGAGGGCCTGCCGTTGATTTTGACCGGCAAGGGCGCTTGGCGAAGTGACGTCGACTTTGAGGGCCAGACCGTATCGCTTCGCTCGGTTCCTCTGATGAGTGACGGGAAAAGAAACGGCGCCATTGTTCTTTGTCGAGACGTGACCCAGTTGCGAGTTCGGGACCGAGAACTGATAAGCAAAGACGCAACTATCAGGGAGATCCACCACCGAGTGAAAAATAACCTCCAGACAGTCGCAAGCCTGCTTAGAATCCAGTCCAGACAGACCAAGTCCGAAGAGGTCAAAGAGTCGCTAGCTCAGGCCATGCGACGAGTCAGCGCTATTGCTGTGGTTCACGACGTTTTGACTGAGGGCGTGGACCAGGACGTGAGCTTCGACCAAGTTTTCAAGAGGATTTTGACTCTGGTTCCTGAAACTGCTGTGACAAACAACACTCAAGTCACAACCGAGTTTGAAGGCAGCTTCGGAGAGCTACCAGCCGAGCGCAGCACATCTCTAGCTCTAGTTCTAACCGAGATAGTTTCAAACGCTGTGGAGCACGGCCTCGAGGGTAACCCCGGGGTGATTCAAGTCACTGCCGAGCGTGAGAAGAAGATTCTAAGAATCACAGTCGAGGACAATGGCGTCGGTCTCCCAGAGGGAAAACTAGGCTCCGGACTTGGTACTCAAATTGTCAAGACGCTTGTGGAATCTGAGCTTCGCGGAAAAATCAATTGGACTTCGCCGATAAGAGGCGGAACCAGAGTGGTGTTAGAAATACCCGTTTAGCCGGCGCGGCGGGCTCTTGCGTAACGGCGCTTCAAAGATCTGCGCTCGTCTTCGGATAGACCACCCCACACACCCGTGTCTTGGTTTTCTTTGATTGCATATTCAAGGCACTGAGCCGAAACATCGCATTGACGGCAGATGGTTTTTGCCTGCTCTATCTGCTCTAAAGCAGGTCCTGTGTTTCCAACGGGGAAGAATAGCTCTGGGTCTGCATTGAGACAACGGGCCTTATTTAACCAAACCATATCCATATTGTTCTGTTATTCCTAAGGTCGAATTTTGAGCCGATTTGAAGGTAGAGTCCTTCTTGCAACTCCCAAAATAGTTTCACAGCCGACTCGAGAAATCAAGACCCAATTGTCTAAAAAGCCTAAAATTTTGCTATTAGCAGTATTAATTACCGCCATCCAGTCGGTTGTGCTATGGCTAATTGCCCTCTGGTCCGCGTGGTCAATTTTACAGGGAAACGTTCTCTCACTGGTGAGTGCACTATTTCTAACCGGCATCGTTTTGGGCGCTGCATTGTTTCTTTCAAACGTCGCTATCGGAATGTTTAGACTCCAGCGCTGGGCCTACACGCCCTCATTTGTAATGCAGCTTTTGATTGTTTCAATTGGAGTGGCAAGCTTCGGAGGCGAATATGGCCTTGCCATTCTCGGCTTCGGGTTGCTGCTACCAGCGGCGTTAGTTTTCTTCGCAATGTTCTCAAAGCCGGTTCGAGCGCTTTTTAGGAAAGACTAAATGCCCAGGCGCTTTTTCAGCATGTTGGTGTGGCCGGTGGCTTTGACGTTGTAAAGCGCCTGGTTGATTTTGCCTTTTTCATCCGTGACAATCGTTGAGCGCAGAATACCGGTGTAGACCCTTCCATAGAGAGTCTTTTGTCCGTAAGCGCCGAAGGATCGGTGGGCCGCCAAATCCGGGTCCGAGAGCAACTGGAAACTCAAATCGTGAGACAGCGAAAACTCTTTTAGGCGACTGACGCTGTCCGGGGAAATGCCCACTACTTGATACCCTTGCGCCGCAAAATCCTCTAAGTGGTCCTGGAAATCAACCGCCTCTTTCGTGCAACCAGGACTTCCCGCGGCAGGAAAAAAGAAGAAAATTGTTGGAGTGGCAAGGAGCTTTTGGGAGGTGACTGACTCGTTGTTCTGATTCGTCAACGAGAATAAGGGCACTTTGTCGCCTGGTTCCAAGCGAGACACTTCTTTAGCCATAAAACTCTCCTAGCTATTGACAGGCTAGCGGAATTTGTCATGTCGGCGACGACTAGTTCGCCGATAGCGTTTTCAGTCAAGCCGGAGCTAGCTCATAAACAAAACCGGGACCATGCTGACCACTAGCAACAGCCCAGCCACCCAGTTGAAAACGAGGCGTTTTTTAGGATCGGCCATGAAATTCTTTAGGAGACCCCCAAACACCGCCCATGCCAGCGCTCCGGGAAAGGTGAGTGCGAGAAAGACGGCAACCAGGCCAATTGTTTCTCCCAGTGAGGAGCCAATAGGTATAAACGAAGCCATAAAGCTAGGCATGACAACCCAAACCTTTGGATTCACAAATTGGAAAAAAGCCGCTTCGAACAGGCCAAACAGCTTGCTGTTCTCATCAATGGGCTTGTAGCCAGATCGAATAATCGAATAACCCAAGAAAAGAATGTATGCAAAGCCCAGATATTTGAGGATCTGATAAAGGCCGGGGATAGTAATAAAGACAACCCCAAGTCCCAATCCAATTGCTGCAAGAATTACGGTCAGGCCAAGCATGATTCCGAACAAAAACGGTAAGGCTTTTTTCACGCCGTAATTGACTCCCGTGGCGAACAAGATGGTGTTGTTAGGCCCCGGGGTTACCGAGGTCACAAAGCCAAAGGTAGCTACCGCCAAAATTAGTTCAATGGGCACTCGGTTATCTTGGCACATCAAAATTAGATACCGAGTATCCATCAATCCCTTGGATAACTTCAGTCGCTTGGTGGTATGCTTTTGCGCTGATGCGCCTCTAGCTCAATTGGCAGAGCAACTGACTCTTAATCAGTGGGTTCCCGGTTCAAGTCCGGGGGGGCGCACCA
>Ga0209390_10001834_pt1 | contig 39312 bp, 46 predicted proteins | sample BON01_FD_187212 | JGI IMG/M metagenome (GOLD analysis project Ga0209390, IMG submission 187212) | Freshwater microbial communities from Lake Bonney liftoff mats and glacier meltwater in Antarctica - BON-01 (SPAdes) (version 2) | ecosystem: Environmental > Aquatic > Freshwater > Ice > Glacier...
CAGTGCGGAGCGATGGTTGCCCACTGGGCATCAGTCAGAGTAGTGCGGATCAAGGTTGCCTCCCATGTTGGCAACCTTGAATCAGTCAGCGGGTGATTTGGGAATCCTCAAACGTCAACAGGCCCTAGCCGGGGTCTTGCCAATAGGCCGTTTGCACAGAGTCATAAATGCGAATGGCCGCCACCCCCAGCCCGAAGGCAAGGAGAAGCGGCCATTTGGCGGTCAGGCCTGTGGTGGCCATCAATGCACCTCTGGCACCAGGATTTCGCGTTTGCCGACGTGGTTGGCGGGGGTGACCACGCCCTGATCCTCCATCTGTTCCACCAAACGCGCGGCTTTGTTATAGCCGATGCCCAGTTTGCGCTGGATGTAAGAGGTAGAGCATTTGCGGTCTTTGGCGACGATATGCACGGCTTGGTCATAAAGCGCGTCTTCGCCGCCATCGCCGGTGCCAAGGCCCAGAACCATGTCGATTTCCGAGGCGTTTTCTTCATCCGGCCCTTCTAGCACGCCCGACATATAGGTGGGCGGGCCGAAGCTCTTCAGGTGGTTAACGATTTCCTCAACCTCTTCATCGCTCACAAACGGCCCGTGGATACGGGTGATGCGCTGGCCGTTGCCCATATAAAGCATGTCGCCTTGGCCGAGGAGTTGTTCAGCGCCCTGCTCGCCAAGGATGGTGCGGCTGTCGATTTTCGAGGTCACCTGGAAGGAGATCCGGGTGGGGAAGTTGGCTTTGATCGTGCCGGTGATGACATCGACCGAAGGGCGCTGGGTGGCCATGATCAAATGGATGCCCGACGCGCGGGCCATCTGGGCAAGGCGCTGGATGCAGGCTTCGATTTCCTTGCCTGCGACCATCATCAGATCGGCCATCTCATCCACCACCACTACGATATAGGGGAAGGTGACGGGGGCGTATTCTTCGGTCTCGAACACCGGATCGCCGGTTTCTTCGTCAAAGCCAGTCTGGATGGTGCGCTTGAACATCTCATTCTTGGCCAGCGCCTCACGCACGCGGCCGTTATAGCCTTCGATATTCCGCACGCCCAGTTTGGACATTTTGCGGTAGCGCTCTTCCATCTCTCCAACCGTCCATTTCAGCGCGACAACGGCCTTTTTCGGGTCGGTCACGACGGGAGACAGCAGATGCGGGATGCCGTCGTAAACCGACAGTTCCAGCATTTTCGGGTCGATCATGATCATCCGGCATTCTTCGGGCGACAGCTTATAAAGCAGCGACAGGATCATGGTGTTGATGGCCACCGATTTACCCGACCCGGTGGTGCCTGCGATCAGAAGGTGGGGCATCTTGGACAGATTGGCGATGACCGGCTCTCCGCCGATGTCTTTGCCAAGGGCCAAGGGCAGGCGCATGGCGCTGTCGCCGAAATCGCGGGCGGCGATGATCTCTTTCAAGACCACCTTTTCGCGCACGGCATTGGGGAGTTCGATGCCGATCACAGTGCGGCCCGGCACGGTTGAGACGCGGGCCGACAGGGCCGACATCGAACGCGCGATGTCATCGGCCAGACCGATCACGCGGCTGGCTTTCAGGCCGGGGGCGGGTTCCAATTCATACATGGTAACAACGGGGCCGGGGCGAACGCTGACGATTTCGCCTTTTACGCCGTAATCATCCAGAACCGATTCCAGCATGCGGGCGTTTTCTTCCAACGCCTCGTCCGACAGGGCGGTGCGCTGGATGGTGACCGGGTTGGACAGCAAGGACAGCGGCGGCAGTTCGTATTGCACCTTGGGTTCATCAAAGCGCAAACGGGGCTGCGCCTCGGCCATGGCGCGCGACGATTGCGGCACGGGTTTGCGCAGGGGCGTTTGCACGATGGCGCGACGATCCGGGGCGACCATGGGCGGGGCGGAATAGGTTACCGGCGCTGCGCCAACGTCTTCGGGCGCATAGTCGGACGCGTGATCATAGGCGTAGTTGGGGGCGATGGTGGCGGCGTAATCGGGGATGTGGTCGCCCTCATACCCAGTGTCGGGCTGCCAGTCGGCGGGTTCGGACGCCAGATCTTCCATCATCATCATGGGCGCGGGCGCATGGGCCGACGCGCCGCGCAGGGGCGGCAGGCTGTCGATGCGGGTATCGGCGACCAAGGGCACGGGGCCACGCGGGCGCATCACGGGCGGCTCTGCCCGGCGGGCGGCCACGGCGGCTTGCAGAGGCGACAGGCCAGCGGTGAGGGCCGAGCCGCTGGCACCACGCGCGCGGCTTCGGATCACATCGGAGATGCGGGCCTTGATGCGGTCTTCGCTGGGCAGATGGGCCTCCATCGCGGCCATCGACATGGCGGGTTCGAACAATTCCGGCTCTGGTTCCACCACGCGGCGCATCCGGGCCAGAAAGCCCAGCTTTTCCTTGGGCAGATCGGCGGGCGCTGCAAATTGGCGCGGCTCGGCCCGCAGGGTTGACGGCGCGTTCCAAGCGGGCGCGGCCATCAGGGGTTCGGGCGAGAATTCAGCCGCCTCGATCAGCACATGATCGGCCTGCGGAACCGGGCGGCGCACGACGTTGCGCGGCGCTTGGGCGGGCATGGAAGAGGCCATGACCGGGGGCTCCCATTCCATCGACTGGGTCGCCCCGGCGCGCGATGCACGGGCGGCGGCGGCGCGGTCTTGCAGGCCGCGCGCGCCCTTGGCCGCACCCGACATGGCACCCGATGCGCCCTTGCCCATGGCCGAGCGGGCGGCGGAATAGGTCAGGATGGACCCGGTCAACAGCCAACGCGCAATGCCGCGCAATTCGGCGCGGTCAAAGCCGGTGACATATAGCAGCATGGCAATCAGGGCAAAGAATGACAGGATGGACAGCAAAATCAGGCTGAATTCATTGCTGCCGGGAATGGCATTGATCAGCGCGCCCGCAACGGTTTCACCAAACAGCCCGCCCAGACCAAAGGAATGCGCCCATCCGGCCGGGGGTTCCAGCGTGGCACAATAGGCCGAAGCCAGCGCGACCGCGATAACCGCAAAGACGACGCGGGCCATGGCGCGTTCTCCGCCCCGATGCAGGGCAAAGCGCAGGCCCCAGGCCAGCAGGATCAGCGGAATGGTCCAGGCCCCGCGCCCGATCAAGATAACCAGCGTTGAGGCGATAGAGGCACCAAAGCGGCCCAGCAGGTTGCTGGCAGGCTCTTCGGTGGCCACCATCCAACCCGGATCATTGGCCGAATAGCTGCCCAAGATGGCCGCAAAGAACAGGGCGACAAGGATCAGGCCAAGGCCAAGCAACTCTCGCCCGCGCTTTTCCAGCAGGACTTGGGTGTTTTGATCCAACAACGGGTCGCGTTGACGTGCCTGATAGGAAGCCATGTTCTTGTCTGTCCTCAATCGTAAAGGCAGCGGCGAAGCTGGGTCAGCCCGCGCTGCGTTTCTTGCCGAGGGGCCACAAGGGCCACCCGGATATACCCTTTGCCGGGATTATCGCCCCCGACATCGCGAGAAAGATAAGCGCCGGGCAGAACCTTGACGCCGGTTTCTTGCCACAGCTTGACGGCGGCCTGTTCGCCATCCTCAACGGGCAGCCAGAGGAAAAAGCCGCCGCCGGGGGGCTGATAACCCTGCATGCCTTTGAAGGTGGCATCGGCATCAGCGAATTTCTGTTGGTATAGGGCGCGAGAGGCGGTGACATGGGCGTCATCCTCCCACGCGGCCTGCGACACCTTTTGCAAAGGCATCGGCAGCGGCGCCCCGGCAAAGGCGCGCAGTTGGCGGATATGTTTGGTCGATTTTGGGCCAGCGGCAACAAAGCCCGAGCGCAGGCCGGGCATGTTGGAGCGTTTGGACAGCGAATGGAACGCCAGCGCACGTTCGGGGTCTGCGCTTGTGGCATCAGCCACGGCAAGGAGGCCGGGGGGTGGCGTGTCGCGCCAGATCTCTGAATAGCATTCATCAGCGAAGACTTTGAAATCATGCGTCTCGGCCAGGGCGAGCAGGTCGGCGAGGTAATCGGTTGAGGCAACAGCACCCTGCGGGTTGGAGGGCGAGCAGATGAAGGCAATGGCCGTGCAGTCAAGGATGTCTTTGGGCAGGCTGGCGTAATCAGGCAGAAAGCCGGTGGCGGCGGTGGCGGGAACGTAGACGGGTTCGACGCCCACGGTCAGGGCGGCCACGGCGTAGACTTGGTAAAACGGGTTGGGGATCAACACGACGGGGCGTTTGCCGTTTTTGGTTTCGGGGCAAAGGGCCAGAAGCGCGTTGAACAGCCCCTCGCGAGTGCCGTTGAGGGCCATCAGGCGGTTTTCGTCAACGCTGACGCCGTAGCGGCGGCTGATCCAGCCGGAAATCGCGGCCAGCAATTCAGGCGCGCCGTCGTTGGGGGGGTAGATCGTAAAGCCGTTCAGGTTCTCGGCCAAGATACGTCCAACAAACTCGGGCATTGGGTGGCGGGGCTCGCCGATGGTCATGGCAATAGGCTCGCCGCCGGGGGCGTGCGAGTCGAGAAGTTTCCGCAAACGCGGAAACGCATATTCTGGGAGGTTCGAAAACCGCTCAGGAAACGCCATTGCTGCCTCATGTCCGGGATCATGAATGTCCCAGTTGCGGCAAGCTTAGCGGCAGAAGTTGCGTCGGTCCAGAATTTCACACCCACCTATGGGGGTAGGTGTGTGATATTGTGGCTTTTTTGCCCTTACCGCAGCGCGCGTTCGGCGGCAGCGCCCAACCGCAACAGGCGGCCTTCGTCAAAGGCGGGGGCCATGAACGAGACCCCACACGACGGCTGCGAGGTGGGCAGGGTCAGCACGCATAGGCCCATCATGTTACCGATGCGGGTGTTGCGCAGGGCCAGCAGGTTTTCCTCGACGAAATAGGCCTCATCCGTCAGCAGCCGGTCTGCATTGGGAGGCAGGATGACCGAGGTGGGCAAGATCACCGCATCATAGCCCGCGACGCGGTCCGCCCAGATTCGGCGCAGCACATCCAGCCGTCGCCAAGCCGCGATGAAATCGGCCGCCTGAAACTGCGCACCGGCGCGGAACCGCTCTAGGATGCGGACGAACATCTTTTCTGGTGCGGCCTCAACCGTGTCGCGCCAGATCGCGTAAGCCTCAGACGTGAAAGTGATGGTCGCAAGGGCCATCGCTTCGGTGACTTCGGGGGCCTCTAGCCGCTCAATCCGCGCGCCAGCCCGTGCAAGGCGCGTGCAGGCATCTGCAAAGCCCTTTTCAGGGCCGTCACGGATATCATCCATCGCCATAGTGTCCAAGACGGCCAACCGCGCGCCCAAAAGCGAGGTTCCCGTCAGATCAACCGGCTTTTCGCCCTGCATCGCGGCCAAAAGCAGGCCGCAATCCTCAACCGAATGGGCCAAGGGGCCGATGGTGTCATAGCGTTCGCACAAAGGCACCACGCCGGTCAGCGGCAACAGGCCAGAGGTGGTCTTCAACCCCACCAGATCATTCCAAGCCGCCGGAATCCGCACCGATCCGCCAGTGTCAGAGCCGATGGCCGCCGGGGCCAGACCAAAGGCGACCGAAGCCGCCGCACCGGAGGAAGAGCCGCCCGCAACCGCCTTGTCATCGTTCAGACAGGGTGGCGTTGCGGTGACCGGGTTCAGACCCAGCCCGGAAAAGGCCAGTTCCGACATATGGGTTTTGCCTAGACAAACGGTGCCTGATTGCGTGGATTTTTCCAAAACTTCGGCGTCGCGTGTAGGGGTGCGACCACGCAACAGGGCCGATCCGGCCTCTGTCGCCGTGCCAGCGGTATCAAACAGGTCTTTCCAGCTGATCGGCACGCCATCCAAAAGGCCCTTGCGAAAGCCTTTGCGCGCGCGGCCAGCGGCGCCCATTGCTTCGCCCCGTGCGCGGGATTCGGTCAGGCGGGCGTAGATGCGCGGCGTCAGGGCGTGGCTGTCGATCCTGTCCAGATATGCCTCGGCCAGTTCAACCGGGTTGATCCGGCCGCGGCCAATTTCGCGGCCCAAGTCGGCTGCCGTCATGTGAAACCATTGCGCGCTCATCAGTCACCCCTTCGCATCCCGAAGCGGACGGTAGCGGCTGAGGGCCGCATGGACAATGGGCGACCGTCGCCCTAATTCTGGGCCATGGAAATGGATGCAGATATCATCATTGCGGGTGGCGGGCTGAACGGGCCCGCGCTGGCGTTGGCTTTGGCGCAAGGCGGCTTGCGGGTGGTGGTGGTGGATGCCCGCCCAGCGCCCGCGCGGGCCGAGGCCGGGTTTGACGGGCGGGCATACGCTTTGGCGATTGCGTCAAAGCGGTTGTTGCAGGTGATTGGGGTTTGGCCTTCGGTCGGCGACAAGGCGCAGCCGATGCTGAAAATCAAGGCCAGTGATGGCCATGCGGGCCAAGGGGCAGCGCCGTTCTTTCTGTCGTTTGACAGCGCCGAGATCGAGGAAGGCCCGATGGGCTTTATGCTGGAGGATCGGTTTTTATATGCCGGATTTCTGGCGGCGATGCAGGCCGCCCCGGGGGTGACGCTGTTGTCGGGTGAGACCGTTGTGGCGCAAGAGATTGACGCACAGGGCGTTGCGGTCACGCTGGCGTCGGGCCGCGTGTTGCGGGCGCGGTTGCTGGTGGGATGTGACGGGCGGGGGTCTGGCGTGGCCTTGCGCGCGGGGATCCGGCGGCAGGGCTGGGACTATGGCCAGACGGCTTTGGTCACGGCGATTCACCATGAGAAGGATCATGGGGGAACCGCGCATCAGTTCTTTATGCCCTCGGGGCCTTTGGCCATTCTGCCGCTGTCGGGTGGCCATCATTCGTCGATCGTGTGGAGCGAGACGGAAGGTGCGGCTGAGGCCATTCAAGCACTGGATGATGCGGGCTATCTGGCGGCTTTGCGACCCCGGTTTGGCGATTTTCTGGGGGAGATTGCGCTGGCAGGCACGCGGTTTACCTATCCCCTGTCACTGTCCTTGGCAGAGCGATTTATCGCGCCCCGTTTGGCTTTGGTGGGTGATGCAGCACACGGAGTGCATCCCATCGCGGGTCAGGGGTTGAACCTGGGCCTGCGTGATGTGGCGGCCTTGGCCGAAGTGCTGATTGGCGCGCATCGGCGGGGCGAGGATATCGGCAGCAGCGTGGCGCTAGAGGAATACCAACGCTGGCGGCGGTTTGATGCGACGACCTTAGCCTTGGGAATGGACGGGGTGAACCGGCTGTTTTCCAATAACAATCCCATTCTAAGGATGGGCCGTGATCTGGGGATGGGAGTGGTGAACGCCCTGCCCGGCTTACGCCGTCGATTTATCCGGCAAGCGGCGGGGCTGAACGGCGATCTGCCGCGATTGCTGGCGGGCAAGCCGATCTGAATTACGTCTTGCGGGCCAACTCTTCCCAACGAGAATTAAAGGCGTCCCACTGTACACGCAGCTCGGGCAGGCGCGCTTTGTCCATTCTCCGAGCCTGCTCCATTTTCCGATCGGTCTCCGTTAAGGCCCGCGTCAGTCTTTCAAGTCGGGCTTCTAACGGGCCTGAGTTGAAAATCCTGAGCGCTTCCGCTCTAGCTGCCATCTGCTTGTGCGCAGATGCTGTGGGTTCATTGCGCATGTATCCCTTTGAAGCTGCCTAGCTGCTTTCCTGCACGCTAGGTGTTTGATCCTGATTTCAAGTTTTAGTCCAGCGCGCGGGCCTCGGACACCAGCATCACTGGGATGCCATCGCGGATCGGAAAGGCCAGATGGGCAGCCTTTGAGATCAGCTCTTGCTTGGCCGCGTCATAGGTCAGCACGGCATAGGTGACGGGGCAAACCAGCGATTCCAGCATACGTCGATCAACGATGACTTTGTCAGTTTGCGGCTTTTCGGCGGGCGTTTCGGTCATTGCAAAATCTCTTCTCCGCCACCACCGCGCAGGGCGAATTCGATCAGCGTCACCAGCGTTTCGCGACGGGTGACAAGGGTTGGCGCCTCTAGCAGCGCCTGTTTGTCTTCGGGTGAAAACGGCGAGAGCATGGAGAGGGAGTTGATCAGCAACTCTTCCTCGGCCTCTGATAGCCCATCCCAATCGGTGGACAGGCCCTCGGCCTCAAAGAACCGGGCCAGAAGCGCCATGAAACCGGGGCGGTCAAAGCCGGGGTCATCCTCGGGGCGGCCAAGGTCGCGGGCAAAGGGGCCCCATTCCACGTCGCAGCGGCGGTAGGGGGCAAAGCCCTGCACTTCTTGCTTGATCCTGAACCGCGAGATACCCGAAAGAGTGATCATATAACGGCCATCTTCGGTTTCGGAAAACGCCGTGACACGGCCCGCGCAGCCGATGGATTGCAGGCGTTTCTCGCCGCCCGGCGTTTCGCGCAGCTGCACCATGCCGATCAGACGGCCCGGCGTTTTCAGGCTGTCTTCGATCATCGTCAGATAGCGCGGCTCAAAGATATGCAGCGGCAGCCGGGCGCGCGGCAACAACAGTGCCCCCGGAAGCGGGAACACAGGAAGGGTGCCGGGAAGGTCTGCTGCTCTGGTCATGACGGGATGATAGCCCGGCCCGGCATTTAGGCAAAGATCATCGACGAAAGACGTCGACGGCCTTTGGAAACCACAGGATCGGTGGGCTTTAGCGCATCGAAAATGGTCATCAACTGCGTTTTTGCGGCGCCTTCTTTCCATTCGCGGTCGCGTCGGAATAGGTCCAAGAGCTGATCCACGGCTTCGTCGACCTTGCCAGCGGCGTTCAGGGCCACGGCGAGGTCAAAGCGGGCTTGATGGTTGGCGGGATCAGCCTCCACGGCTGCGCGCAGATCGTCTTCGGGGCCTGCATTGGCGGCTTGGCGGGCCAGTTCCAGCTGGGCGCGGGCGGCTTCGACTTCCTTGCTATGGGTCAGCGCGGCGGGGGCGGTGGTCAGGAAGGCCTCGGCCTCGTCCAATTCTCCAGCCGCCAGATGGCAACGCGCGACGCCACCGTAGGCGGCGGCACTTGCCGGGTCTTCTTCCAAGATCGCGGCGAAGGTTTCCGCCGCATCGGCGACAGCGCCCTGCTCCAGCATTTCTTCGGCTGCGGCCAAGGCATCGGCCAGACCGCCATCCCCTGCCAAAGCGGCGAGTTTATCAACGAACGCCTTGATCTCGGACCCCGGCAGCGCGCCTTGGAAGGCATCCACCGGCTTGCCGTCGAAAAAGGCGTAGACCGTGGGCATCGACTGGATGCGCATCTGCTGGGCCAGGCCTTGGTTCTGATCAACATCAATCTTGACCATGCGGACCTTGCCCTTGGCGGCGGTCACGGCGGCTTCCAAAGCGGGGCCAAGCGTCTTGCACGGGCCGCACCAAGTGGCCCAGAAATCCACTATCACCGGAACCGTCTTTGACATCTCGATGACATCGGCCATGAAACTGGCCTCGGTGCCGTCTTTGATCAGATCGCCTGCGGGGGCTGGGGTTGTGTCGCCAAGACCAAGCATGTCGTCCTCATTCTTTGGGTGTTGCCGCTTATATGCGGCTTTCCGGGCCGGGTTCCAAGGGGGCTACCACGCCATTTCGGCGCAAGCATCATGGCTGGGGCAGGTGATCATGTGATCGTTCAGCATCCCAACGGCCTGCATGAAGGCGTAGGTGATGGTGGGGCCACAAAAGGTAAATCCACGCTTTTTCAACGCCTTGGACATGGCGACAGAGGCATCGGATTGGGTCGGCACCTGCGACATGGAGGTGAAGCGGTTTTGCTGGGGGGTGCCGCCGACAAAGGACCATAGGAAGGGGGCGAAACCCTCTGCGGCCTCGATCTCCAGATAGGCGCGGGCGTTGCGGATGGTGGCTTCGATCTTGCCGCGATGGCGGACGATGCCGGGATCTGCCAGCAGGCGGGTGACGTCAGCCTCGCCCCATTGGGCGATTTCGGTGGGGTCAAAGCCCTGAAAAGCGGCGCGGAAATGTTCACGTTTGCGCAGGATGGTGATCCAGGAAAGACCCGCTTGAAAGCCATCGAGAACAAGCTTTTCCCAAAGGGCGCGCGGGTCGCGTTCGGGCCGGCCCCAATCGGTGTCGTGATAGTGGACATAAAGCGGATCATCTCCGCACCAGGTGCAACGAGTGGTCATGACGGGCCCTTGGGTGAAAATTGCGCAAATTCGATTGAAATGCCGTTTCTTCAGACGAGTTTTACCTTTGGAGGAGCAAGATGTCACCCATAGCTGCGAAATGGGCTGCGGGGGCGCCAAATGAGTTTCATGAAACGGCCGAAGTTCGAGATTATGGCCGATCAGTCTTCACCTTTGGCTGTGGCGGGGTCTTCGGCAGATCGCGAAACGCTGGCCATGGTGCGCGCGGCGTTGACGTTGCGGCGGATGCGGCTGGCCTATCAGCCCGCAGTTTACGCAGCGGACCCGTCGATTATCGGGTTCTATGAAGGGTATATCCGGCTGTTGGACCCGAAAGATAAGGTGATCCCAGCGCGCTATTTCATGGATGTGGTAGAAACGCAGGAATTGGGCCGCGAGATTGATGTGGCGGCGCTGCAAATGGGCTTGGCGACGCTGCAAAAGCATCCCGGAATCCGGGTGGCGGTGAACATGTCGGCCCGGTCGATCGGCTACCAGAAATGGGGCCAAACGCTGCGGCAGGCGTTGAAAACGCAACCAGGGATAGGGCGGGGGCTGATTCTTGAAATCAGCGAAGGATCGGCCATGCAGATGCCCGATGTGCTGATGTCGTTCATGCAGGAACTTCGGACCGAACAGATCGCCTTTACGCTGGATGATTTTGGCGCCGGGGCGACATCCCTACAGCTGCTGTCAGAGTTTCGTTTTGATATTGCCAAGCTGGATGGCAAGTTCACCCGCGGGATCGAGCAATCGGCAAAGAACCAACCGCTGGTGCGGGCGGCAATTGCAATGGCCAAGGAATTCAACATGTTCCTTGTGGCCGAAGCGGTGGAAACCACGGCAGAAGCGCATTGGTTGCGCGACCATGGCGTGGGCTGTCTGCAAGGCTATCTGTTCGGCGCGCCAGAGGTGACGCCCGATTTCAGCCGCTTCCGCAAAGGTCGCCAAGATGTCTAGCAAAAGGGTTCGGCACTTTATGCCGCAGGTTCGGGCAACTTTCTTGCGGTTGTGCGTTGAGTGTCCTAAGCCCAATGTGAAACGCGCATCGCGCGATTGACCTGAGGAGAGGGAAAGCATGACCAATGTCGTAATCGTGTCGGCGGGACGGACCGCCGTGGGCAGTTTTCTGGGCGCTTTTGCCAATACCCCGGCCCATGATCTGGGGGCCGCAGTGATCGAAGGCGTGGTCGCGCGCGCCGGGATCGACAAGGCAGAGGTCGAAGAGACCATTCTGGGTCAGGTGCTGACCGCCGGTCAGGGCCAAAACCCTGCGCGGCAGGCGGCGATCAAGGCCGGTCTGGCGCAAGAAGCCAGCGCCTGGTCGCTGAATCAGGTGTGCGGATCTGGTCTGCGGGCGGTGGCATTGGGCGCGCAGCATGTGCAGCTGGGCGATGCGCGGATCGTGATCGCGGGTGGTCAGGAAAACATGAGCATGTCGCCCCATGTCGCGAATCTGCGCAATGGGCAGAAAATGGGCGATCTGAACTTTATCGACAGCATGATCCGCGATGGTCTGTGGGATGCCTTCAACGGATATCACATGGGCCAGACGGCGGAAAACGTTGCCAACAAATGGCAGATTTCGCGCGAAATGCAGGATGAATTTGCGCTGGCCAGCCAGCACAAGGCCGAAGCCGCGCAAAAGGCGGGCAAGTTTGCCGATGAGATCATCGGTTTCACGGTGAAGACCCGCAAGGGCGACACGGTGATCGATCAGGACGAATACATCCGGCATGGTGCGACGATTGAGTCGATGCAAAAACTGCGCCCGGCCTTTACCAAGGACGGCTCTGTCACGGCGGCGAATGCGTCGGGCCTGAACGATGGCGCGGCAGCGGTTCTGATCATGACGGATAAAGAGGCCGAAAAGCGCGGGCTGAAAGTGCTGGCGCGGATTGCGTCTTATGCCACTGCTGGTCTGGACCCGGCGATCATGGGCGTGGGCCCGATCTTTGCCAGTCGCAAGGCACTAGACAAGGCGGGCTGGAAAGCCAGCGATCTGGACCTGATCGAGGCGAATGAAGCCTTTGCCGCCCAAGCATGCGCGGTGAACAAGGACATGGGTTGGGATCCGGCACGGGTTAACGTCAACGGTGGCGCGATTGCGATTGGCCACCCGATTGGGGCCTCTGGCGCGCGGATCCTGAACACACTGATCCATGAGATGGGGCGTTCGGGCGCCAAAAAGGGTCTGGCGACACTGTGCATCGGCGGCGGCATGGGCGTGGCCATGTGTCTGGAACGCGGCTAAGCTTAGCTCTGGCGCAGATAATCGCCAAATGATTGAATCGGGTGCGCAATAATCTTGCGCGCCCGATTTCGTTTGAGTAACGAGATTACAACGACATACTGAATTTACCTTAGAGGGAGAAAAATCATGGCACGGGTTGCACTTGTCACTGGCGGAACACGCGGCATCGGGGCGGCGATTTCGGTCGCGCTGAAGGCGGCAGGCTTTAAGGTGGCGGCGAATTACGCTGGCAATGACGAGGCGGCGGCGGCTTTTAATAAGGAAACCGGCATCAAGACCTATAAGTGGAACGTCGCGGATTATGCGGCGTCAAAGGCCGGTCTGGCATCGGTTGAGGCCGAAGTGGGCCCGATTGATGTGGTGATCGCGAATGCCGGCATCACCCGCGATGCGCCGTTCCACAAGATGACGCCCGAGCAGTGGCATCAGGTGATCGACACCAACCTGACCGGCGTGTTCAACACCGTGCATCCGATCTGGAATGGCATGCGGGAGCGGAAATTTGGCCGGGTTGTGGTGATTTCGTCGATCAACGGGCAAAAGGGGCAATTCGCGCAGGTGAATTATGCCGCGACGAAGGCAGGCGATCTGGGGATTATCAAGTCGCTGGCGCAAGAAGGCGCGCGCTTTGGAATTACCGCCAATGCGGTGTGCCCGGGCTATATCGCGACGGAAATGGTGATGGCGGTGCCCGAGAAAGTGCGCGAGTCGATCATCGCGGGCATCCCTGCGGGCCGGTTGGGTGAGCCGGAAGAAATCGCGCGCTGCGTGGCGTTTTTGGTCTCGGATGACGCGGGCTTTATCACCGGATCGACGATTTCGGCGAATGGCGGTCAGTTCTTCGTCTGACCTGCCAAGGTTTTTCAAAAGGCCCGCTTTGGCGGGCCTTTTTCTTTTGGCGGCAGTGCCCTAGGACTTGGGCGCAGAGCAAAGGAACGTGGGATGACGCGCACAAAGGCCACGGCCATCGGCTTTACCGCCATTCTGCTATGGTCGCTTTTGGCGCTGTTCACCATCGGCTCCAGCCCAGTGCCGCCCCTTTTGTTGAACGCACTATGCTTTGGGATTGGCGGGACGATCGGGCTGATCTGGACGGCGCGCAAAGGCTTTGGCGTGCTGCGGGGGGTGTCGTGGAAGGTTTATGCCTTTGGCACCGTTGCGCTGTTTGGCTATCATTTGCTGTATTTTACCGCCCTGCGCGTGGCCCCTGCGGCGGAGACTGGCTTGGTCGCCTATCTTTGGCCGCTGTTCATCGTGCTGTTTTCCACGCTTTTGCCCGGAGAACGGCTGACACGGAACCATTTGGCGGGCGCGCTTTTGGCCTTTGCGGGCGCGGCGCTGATCGTTTTGGGGCGCGAAAGCGCGGGGGCCGCGACCCCTTTGGGCTTTGTGCTGGCCTTTGGCTGCGCGATCACTTGGGCTACCTATTCGATCTTGTCACGACGGTTGGGGTCAGTGCCGACCGAAAGCGTGACGGTGTTTTGCTTGGCGACGGCGGTGTTGTCCGCGACCGCCCATCTGGCGTTGGAAGAAACCGTCTGGCCGGGCAGCACGACTGGTTGGCTGGCGGTTCTGGCGCTGGGCCTTGGGCCGGTGGGGGTGGCGTTTTTCACCTGGGATGTCGGCATGAAAAAAGGCGACATCCAATTGCTTGGAGTCGCCTCATATGCCGCGCCCTTGCTGTCGACGCTGGCGCTGGTTGCCGCCGGCATTGCCGAGCCGTCTTATACCATTCTATTGGCAGCGGTTCTGATTGCCGGCGGTGCGGGTTTGGCCGCGCGAAAGGGGTCTAATGCGCCTCGCTCAGGCGGGTGATTTCTTCCTTCAGCTTCATTTTCTGCTTTTTCATGTCAGCGATTTTCAGATCATCCGATCCGGGGCTGCGCTGGGCCTGTTCAACCATTGTAGAGAGGGTGTCGTGCTTCTTGCGCAGTTCCTGCAGATGCGAAGCAATCGTCATATCGAACCTCCTGTATGTTTTACCAACACCGCCAGTCGACCACGGAAGTTGAGTCGTGTCATCCTTTTTCGGCAGGGGTGCGGCAGGATATCCCTACAATCAAAGGAAAAGCGGCAAGAGATCGCCGCCGCCGCGCAGAACGGCGTTGGCCTGCGGGGTATAGCTTTCGCGGTCGCCCTCATGTGCGGCACCTTGATGCAGGATCAAGGGCGCAAGCAGGCGAAAGGGTGCGCGGCCGCCTTTGCGGGCACGCAAGATCACCCGTAGGGCGGGGCGGCCGTCGCGCGCGGCCAGCGGTAGAACGCAGGCAGAGCCCAGTTTGGGCGCGCAGGCGGCAAGCACCTCGGGCAGGCTATCGGTGCCGGTGATCAGCGTCAGCCAGCCGCCCGGGGCCAGCCTGCGCGCCGCCGTTTCCACCCAGATGGCCAAAGGCAGCGCCGCCTGCAACGCCACCGCGCGGCGGGCGATGGGGGACGGCGTGCCCCCCGCAGGATACCACGGCGGGTTGGCGATGACATGGTCAAAATCACGGCGTAAGGGAGCTGGCATCCGAGTCAGATCGCCGGTTTCGATCTGCATATCCGCGCCATTGCGGGCCGCGTTGCGGCGGGCAAGATCGGCGTATTCGGGCTGCAATTCCAGCCCCGTCAGAGCCACCCCCGGCACCCGGGCGGCAAGGCACAAAGACGCGGCCCCTGCCCCGCAGCCCAGATCCAGCACGGATTGGCCTGTTATGGCCGGGCAGCTTGCGGCCAGCAGCACCGCATCGGTGGCGGCGCGGTAGCCGCTGGTGGGTTGCCACAGCTGCACGCGGCCCGACAGAAAGCTGTCATCGCTGAGTTGATCATCGGGAAAACTCATTCAAATATCGCGATATCGTTGTCGCGGCAGATGGAGCGGGCCATGAACAAATCGCGGTCAGCGACCATCAACCGGCGGGGTAGAATCCCCAAAGATCCGTCAAGGACGCTCATGTGGACGTCCATGTCGAAGGCGGTTATACCTTCGCCGTCCAGAAGGGCTGTGGCGAAAGCGATCACCGTCGGGTTGGTTGTGCGCAAAAGTTCCTTCATGGGCAAGAGTTAGCCGCGCGGGGCTGGCGCGGCAAGGCCGGGGTGTGAAGAGGTGGGGATGGACGTGATGGTGCAGGTGCCGAAAGCGGGGCCGCAAGACAGGCTGGCCCTTTGGCTGGCCGAGGACATGGCCGCCGTGAATCTGCTGATCCGCAACCGGATGGCATCTGAACATGCGCCGCGCATTCCCGAAGTGACCGCGCATCTGATTGAAGCTGGGGGCAAACGCCTGCGCCCAATGCTGACCTTGGCCGCCGCGCGGATGTGCGGCTATGTCGGGTCTGATCACCAAAAGCTGGCCGCGACGGTAGAGTTCATTCACACCGCCACCCTGCTGCATGACGATGTGGTCGATGAAAGCGCGCGCAGGCGCGGGCGGCCAACGGCCAACCTTTTGTGGGACAATAAATCGTCCGTGCTGGTGGGCGATTATCTGTTCGCCCGCAGCTTTCAGTTGATGGTGGAAACCGGGTCTTTGCGGGTGTTGGACATCTTGGCCAATGCCAGCGCGGTGATTGCCGAGGGCGAGGTTTTGCAGCTGACCGCAGCGCAGGATCTGGCGACCACGGAAGACACCTATCTGAAGGTGATCCGTGGCAAGACGGCGGCGCTGTTTTCCGCTGCGACCGAAGTGGGCGGCGTGATTGCAGGCGTGGACGAGACGATGGTGCAGGCGCTGCATACCTATGGCGACGCCTTGGGAATCGCGTTTCAGATTGCGGATGATCTGTTGGATTACGGCGGATCGTCGGCGGCCATCGGCAAGAACACCGGCGATGATTTCCGTGAACGCAAGCTGACGCTGCCGGTGATCAAGGCGGTGGCATTGGCCGACACAGAACAGCGCGCCTTTTGGGTGCGGGTGATCGAAAAGGGTGATCGGCGCGAGGGTGATCTGGAACACGCCTTGCAGCTGTTGGATCAAACCGGCGCGATGGCGGCGGCGCGGGCCGATGCGATGGCTTGGGCCGATACGGCCCGCACGTCGCTGGACGCCCTGCCGGACCATCCGCTGAAAGAGATGTTGGCCGATCTGGCGTCCTATGTCGTAGCGCGACTTACTTGATTTCTTGCGCGGCGCCGGTTTCATTGGTGTTGGAAGCGTCATATCTTCCGCGATCGACAAAACCTGCCACCGTCCACCATTCGGGGGATGCGATGCTTATGGCGGCGGCGGCGGCGGCGGCCTCTGCTTGCGTAGCAAACAGGGCAAAGCAAGTCGCCCCTGACCCCGACATCCGCGCGATCAGGGCACCAGATTGCGCCGCAAGGGCCGCAATCGCGTCGCCAATCACCGGGGCTATTTCTAACGCGGGGGCTTGCAGATCATTGCGTTGGGTCTGCAACCAATCTGCGAAGCAGGTCGCATTGGGCCATTTCGGCAAGACGTCGGGCATCGGCGAATTCTGCTTGGATTGCAACGCGGCGAAGACCTGCGGCGTCGGCACTTCGACGCGCGGGTTGACCAAGGCAATCCAGCATGGCGGCGTCTGTTGTAGGGCCAGCCGTTCGCCTATGCCCCGCATCCGCGCGGGGTGTGACATGAGACAAACCGGCAGGTCGGCACCAAGGTCAATCAGACCCCGCGCCCTTTGAAAAAGATCTAGCGGATCCAGCGTTTCGGGCAGGGGCGCGTCACATTCCAACCGCAGGATGGCGCGGATCGCCGCTGCCGCATCGGCAGAGCCGCCACCAATTCCCGACGCAGGTGGCAGGTTCTTGATCAAGGTGAAAGCGGTCGGCGCCATCCCAAGGGCCGTTACCACACGCAAAACGAGGTTATCCGTATCGCTGGGAATATCGCGGCCAAACGGGCCTTCGATGGTCAGCGAGGAGACGCCCGTATTAGTGGCATAAAGCGTGTCCGCGATGCCCGCAAATACCACCAGACTGTCCAGCAGATGATAGCCGTCTTCGCGCTGGCCGGTGACGTGCAGCGTCAGGTTGATCTTGGCGCGGGCGTCTTCAGTTATCATTCGCAACCTGGTCAGACGGCGCAACCGCCCCGGCCTTTTCCTGCACCATCACCTCATCCAGACCGATTTCCAGCTTTAGCCGGATGCGGGTCGCGTCTTTTTCGGTCGGCTCGAAAGACAGCGCTCGGTGCCATTGGAATTCGGCCTCTCGTTTGCGGCCCACCATCCAATAAACATCGCCCAGATGGTCGGTCACCACCGGATCGGCGGGTTCCAGCAGCGAGGCGCGTTCCATCGGGACCAGCGCGTCTTCATAGCGACCCAGCCGGAAATAGGCCCAAGCGAGTGAGTCGATGATATACCCCGCCTGCGGTTCTTTGCGCACGGCGGTCTGGATCATGCCCAAAGCCTCATCCAAATTGAGGCCGCGATCCACCATCGAATAACCCAGATAGTTCAACACCTGCGGCTGGTCGGGGTTCAACTCCAAAGCACGGCGGAAATCGGCCTCGGCCTTGTCCCAGTTGTTCAGCCGTTCGTAGCAGGTGCCGCGATAGAAAAACAGCGGCCAATGCACCTTGGACACATCAGGCACCAAAGCCAAAGCCGCGTCATAAGCGGCCACCGATTCCGTACACCGCTCTTCGCGGCGAAACGCCTCGGCCAAGGCATTTTGCACCGCGACCAGATCGCCGTGGCTGATGGCCAGCGCTTGCAGCGCCTCTAACGCCGCCTCCTTGTTGCCGCCGGCATAAAGCGCCTCTGCCCGGCCGATTTCGGCGCTGTAGAAGATGGGATTCTCCGCAGGGATCTGGGCAAAGGTTTCCACCGCAAGATCGTATTGTTTCAGGTCTTCCAACGCATTGGCGGTCATCAGCAAGGCTTCGGTATTGGCCGGGTCAAGCGCATTGGCAGAGCGGCTGTGCAGCAGCACATAGGCGGGATCCGCCTCGCCTTGCAGCAGGGCGCCGACAGAATAAAACACCTCGGCTATTCCGGCCTTGGCCGAGGGGATCTGGTCAAAAGGCAGCGGTTCGCCAGCGGTCAGGCGGGCGCGCAGGGCATCAATCGCGGGCTCGGCCCCGGGGCCAAAGGCCTTGTCCAGAATATCCAGCGCATCGGTGTTGCGTTCCAACTGGCTGAGGATCTGCACCAACGCGATGATCCCCCGGCGGTTCAGGGTGACCGGGCCATTGGCCTTGCCGGAAAGGATCGCCTCTGCGCCTTCAAAATCGCCCGCAACAGCCAACGCCATGCCCTTGTGATAACGCCCAAGCCTTTCCATCCCACGCATCTCTGCGACCGCGTCAAAATCGGCCAGCGCGTCAGACATCTTGCCGGTGCCAACCTTGGCCCAGGCCACGATCAACTCATCCAGAACCGGGCCCACCTTGCGGCCCTCTTCGGCGGCTTTGATCAGGGCGGGGTAGTCTTCGGTCAAAGCCTCGGAGGTGACAAAGGCGAAACCGGCCAGTTGGTTGTCCTTTGCCGTGTCGCCCAAGGCCTGCGCCATGGTCAGCGCCTGATCGTAATTGCCCAAAGCCAGCCGCGAATATAGCACGCCTTCCATAAGGCGCAGATTGCCCGGATCGGTGGCCAGCGCCGTGTCATACCACCCGGCTGCGGCGCGAAAATCGCTGTCGCTTTCGGCGACGCGGGCGGCCAGATAGGCGCCGGAAAAGCCCGAAGCAGGCGGCGTGTCTTGCGCGCTGACACCCTGTGGCATGGCAAGAAGTGCAAGCGCAAGGGCCATAGCGGTCAGGCTGGAAAAGCGGGTCATCGGCATGGGGAACTTTCCTGCAAAGCGGGTTGCCCCCTTGCTACCCCCCCGGGGACGCGCTGGCAATGCAAGCGGGGGCAAAGGCGCCCGCGCTCTCGCGATTGTCAGGGTAGGGATTTACATATTCGGATAGTTCGGCCCGCCGCCGCCCATCGGCGTGGTCCAGTTGATGTTCTGCGACGGGTCTTTGATGTCGCAGGTTTTGCAATGCACGCAGTTCTGGAAATTGATCCGGAAGGTGGCGTCATTGCCCTCGCCCAGCACCTCATACACCCCGGCGGGGCAATAGCGCTGCGCGGGTTCGTCATATAGCGGCAGGTTGATCGAAATCGGGATAGACGGATCGCGCAATTTCAGATGCGCAGGCTGGTTTTCATCATGGTTGGTAAAGGAAAATGCCACATTGGTCAGGCGGTCAAACGACAGTTTCCCATCGGGGCGGGGATAGTCGATTTTCTTGTAATCGGCCGCTTTGCCAGTGGCTGCCGCATCGGTCTTGCCATGTTTCAGCGTGCCAAACAGGGTCATGCCGATGGTGTTCAACCACATATCCACGCCGCCGCCCATCAGGCTGGCGACCAGACCATATTTTGACCACAACGGCTTGACGTTGCGGACCTTTTTCAGGTCTTTGCCAATCGCGCCACCGCGCACCTCAGTTTCATAATCGGACAGCTCGTCCCCCTGACGCCCCGCCACGATCGCGGCATGTGCGGCTTCAGCCGCGGCCTTGCCCGACAGCATGGCGTTATGGTTGCCCTTGATCCGCGGCACGTTGACCATGCCGACCGAGCAGCCCAGCAAGGCCACACCCGGCGCCACCATCTTTGGCATCGACTGATAGCCGCCCTCGGAAATCGCCCGCGCGCCATAAGCCACGCGTTTGCCACCCTTTAGCAGTTCCGCCACCATCGGATGATGCTTGAAGCGCTGGAATTCCATGTATGGATAGAGATGCGGGTTTTTATAGTTCAAATGAACGACAAACCCGACATAAACCTGATTGTTCTCAAGGTGATAGATGAACGACCCGCCGCCTGCGTTCTTGCCCAAAGGCCAGCCCATCGTATGCGTCACGGTGCCCAATTTGTGCTTTTCGGGATCAATCTCCCAGATCTCTTTCATGCCAAGGCCGAATTTCTGCGGCTCTTTGCCCTTGGACAGATCGTATTTCGCAATCACCTCTTTCGCGAGGCTGCCACGCACGCCTTCCGACAGGAAAACATACTTGCCGCGCAGTTCCATCCCCGGCTCATAGGATGGGCCCGGCTCTCCGGTCACAGCATCGCGGCCAAATTCGCCCGCCACCACACCGGCCACCCGGTCGCCATCATAAACCAATTCGCTGCACGACATGCCGGGGAAAATCTCAACGCCCAAGCCCTCGGCCACGCCCGCCATCCAGCGGCAGACATTCGCCATCGAGACGATATAATTGCCATGATTGCCCATCAAAGGCGGCATTGGCCAGTTCGGAATGCGAATCTGCCCGGCCTTGCCAAGCATATAGAAATTGTCATGGGCAACCGGCACTTTGATCGGCGCATCCATGTCGCGCCAATCAGGCAACAGCGCGTCCAGACCAGCCGGGTCCAACACCGCGCCCGACAGGATATGCGCGCCAACTTCTGAGCCTTTTTCCAAGACCAGCACAGACCGCTCCGGGTCCAACTGTTTCAGGCGGATTGCGGCCGACAGACCCGCAGGCCCCGCGCCCACGATCACAACGTCATATTCCATGCTTTCGCGTTGCACCTGGCTCATGGTTTTTCCCGCTTTCCCGGCTGTATCTCTTGAGTCGTTGCTTGCCCCAAGGGCAAGCCAAGGTCAACCATGACGCAAGATCACGTCTGCGAAACGCGGTGTTGGCGACATTTTCTTTGCCACCGGCGACACCTTGCCGCCTGCCCCGGCTTTCGCCCTTGCATTTCGCGCCCGTCTGCGGTGAGTTGGGGTCTAACGTGCGTGGAGTCATGGTTTGGGCGTTCCCTGAACCGTGACTTCTCTTTTTGACTGGTGGACCGATGGAAAAGATACCCATGACGCGGCGCGGATTTGATGCGCTGGACGAAGAGCTGCGGAATCTGAAAATGGAGGCACGGCCCGCTGTGATCCGTGACATTGCCGAAGCACGCGCGCATGGCGATTTGTCGGAAAACGCCGAATATCACGCTGCGCGCGAAAAGCAGGGGTTTATCGAAGGCCGGATCAAGGAATTGGAAGGCGTCTTGTCGCTGGCGGAGGTGATTGATCCGTCAAAGCTGTCGGGCAGCATCAAATTTGGTGCGAACGTGAACTTGCTGGATGAAGATACCGAAGAAGAGAAAGCCTATCAGATCGTCGGTGAGGTCGAGGCGAATATCGAAGCGGGTCTTCTGAACATCCGCTCACCCCTCGCGCGCGCTCTGATTGGTAAGGAAGAGGGCGACAGCGTTGATGTCGTCACCCCCGGCGGCACCCGCAGCTATGAGATCCTTTCGGTGCGTTACCTCTGATCATGGCAGAGAGCCCGCGCCATACCCCCGACCTAGGACTTGGCGCCGAAGCCGAGCAAGGCCGATCCGCCCGCGTGACAGAGATTGTCGCGGGGCTGTTCAGCGTGGTCTGGGTGGTGGCGGTGCTGGCCTATATCCTGTCCTCGCCGCCCGGCAATGACGTGCAGACGCTGGGTCTGATCATGACTTTGCTGATCGTGTTCCTGCCCTTGGCGCTGATCTGGGTGGCGGTCATCACCCTGCGTTCTGTCCGCGATCTGCGCGGCGAAGCGCGGCGGCTGCAAGCCACGGTTGATGCGATGCGCGCCAGCTATTTGCAATCATCACAAGGGCAGTTGGGGGGGCTGCAACCGTCTGTCGAGCGGCGGTTGGATGAGATTGTCGCCGTTACCAAACAGGCGGAATCGGTGCTGGCGACGTTTTCCTCGCGCCGTGATGCGGCCCTGACGGTGCCCTCGGCTGACCGGAAGGCCGCCTTGACTGTGCCCCGCCCGGACCCCGAGGCCGAACAGCCCGGTCTGGCCCTTGGCACCCCGGCGGATGATATTCGCCCGCCGCTGAACGTGGGCGATTTTATCCGCGCTTTGCAGTTTCCCGAAACGCCCGAAGACAAAGAGGGTTTTCGCGCCCTGCGGCTGGCGCTGGAAGACCGCACCGTGGCCAAGCTGATCCGCTCGGCCCAAGATGTGCTGACGCTGCTGAGCCAAGAGGGCATCTATATGGATGACCTGAAGCCCGAGATGGCCCGCCCCGACCTGTGGCGCCGCTTTGCGGGCGGGGAACGCGGGCGCACGATTGCGGCTTTGGGCGGCATTCGTGATAGGTCCAGCCTGGCGCTGACGGGCGCGCGGATGCGCGAAGATGCGGTTTTCCGCGATGCGGCGCATCATTTCCTGCGGACCTTTGACAAGACCTTTGCGCTGTTCGAGGCAAATGCAAGTGACGGTGAACTGGCCGATCTGGCCGATACCCGCACGGCGCGGGCGTTTATGTTGTTTGGGCGGGTGGCGGGTGTTTTTGATTGATGTCCCAACTCGGGAAGCTTTAGCAGGCTTAACGTTTTCAACAGCTTACACGTCTGAATTTAGACTTCCTTAACCCTTCCTCTCTGCGAAAATATCCCACGGGGGAAGCGTGGATGCTTGCATTCGCGCGCGGGGGTGTGAAACCCCCGGCTCCGTCCGTCAGGCCAAGGGCCGCACCATCGTTGTTGCGGCGGCAAAGCCGAACACATGCTGCAAGGGCCCCATCCGTTCGGTGCGCACGGCCAAAAACCCCGACCGCTCATACAACGCCCGGGCGCGTCAGTTGGTGTCGATGACCTCTAATCGGATCGAGGCGTAGCCGCGGGTTCGGCCCTCAACGCAAAGGGCCTCTAGCAGGGCAGAGCCTACACCCATCCCGCGCGCCTCTCGCGTCACGGCGATGCCGTCGATCAGGAAGCGGTCGTTGTCGATCTCGTGACTCAGGGTCCAAAGCATGGCGGAGCGCCAGATCGCCCCCAGCCAGCCGTAGACACCCCGCATCTGCGCGAAACTGCCGCCGACAAAGGCCCCCTGCGGCGACTTATACCCGGCGATGCCCAAAAGGCTGCCATCGGGGCCGACGGCTGCAAAGCAGTGATCGGCGCGGATGGCGTGCAGCAAGAAAGCGTGGGCTTTGGCGTCGGGGCCCAGAACAGTGCCCAGCTTGCCGCCAAACGCCTCCCAATAAAGCTGTGCTGCGGCAGGGCGTTGGGCTTTGGTCAGGCCGTGGGTTATGCTTACCATAGCAGCGCTTGCGCTAGCAGGGCGGGAGTGTTTGCGCCAAGGATCCAACCTTCGGTTGCAGCCTCGGGTGGGGTTTCCAGCAAGGGGGCCAGTTGCCCCGCCTGCGCCAACCGCCACAGCGCGCAGGACAGAAGGCGCACTTGGGCCTGATCGGCGGTCAGGGTGTGTCGGTTCGCCTCGATGGCCACGGGGCCGGCGATGAGGGAGGGGTAAACTTCGGCCAGCACCACGGGCGCGATTGCTATGTCTTCAAACGGCCAGACCGCCACACCCTGCCGCGCGGCAAGGCGGTGGATCATCGGCAGACCCAACAGGGATTGAGAACCGACCGAGCCGGGATTGAACAGCATGAAGGGGCTTTTGGCGCCTTTGGCGGCGGCCTCGGCGGCGCGATGCTCGGCAATGCCAAGGGCTGCGTAGTCGATGGTGACTTTGCGCGAGGGCAATCCGGGGTAATGCTGGTTGGTCGGGTGGCTCCAGAATGGCCCGTCACCCTCGGGGAAGGCGGCGTTGATACGGGCGGCGACGTCGAAGCGGTTGTTTTTGTTATCACTTGCGTCTTCGACTGCCTCGTCTAGCCAACGCCACAACCCGCGCGGGTTTTCTTGGCCAGTCAGGCGGGTGGCAAAGCCGGTTGGATAGGCAAAGGCGAAATCAAAGCCGATCAGCAGGCGTTGGCCTGCGGCAAGGGCGGTTTTGATCAGGGCGTTTAACTGGTCTTCCGCCGTGGCCCGGGTGCGGTGGTGCCATTCGGCCCCGCCCTCAGCATCATGGCAGCCCAGCCAGACGGCATTGGCGCGGTTGGTCGGGCTGGTGGGCATGTTTGCCGCTGACCAATCCGCCACGATGACGCGGTCAAAGCGCAAGGCCGACCTCGGTCAGGATGAAATCTGCGACGGCTTTGGTGTTGTTCAGATCAAGGATCGGCACGGGCAGAGTGCCAAGGGGCGCATCGGTGGCGACGGCGCGGACCAAGGCATCACCGGGCTGGATCAGCGGTTGGGTGGTGGCTTCGCGCCATACTTCCACCTTGGGGTGGGCATCGCGTTTGTAGCCTTCGACCAGCACCAGATCGACGGGGGCAAGGCGGGCCAGCACTTCGGCCAGATCAGGCTCTGGGCCGCGATGTTCGACCATCAGGGCAAAACGGTGGGCAGAGGCAAGGATGGTTTCCCGCGCACCGGCCTGACGGTGGCGCCAGGTGTCTTTGCCGGGAATATCCAGATCAACGTCATGGTGGACGTGTTTGATGGTTGAGACGGAATGGCCACGGGCGGTGATCTCGGCCACCAACCGCTCCATCAGGCTGGTTTTGCCGGAGTTTTTCCAGCCGATGACGCCATAGATTCTCATGGCGCGCCCTTTAGCAGGGTTTCGGTCGCGGTCATATCTTCGGGCGTGTTGAGGTTGGTGAAAGCCCCATCATCGGGGAAATCGGCCGTTGCGGCGGCGTGTTGGGCGGCAAAATCCATCATCTTGGGCTTTGCCCCAGAGGCAAGGAAGGCGGTCAAGGCCGGGGCAAGCGCCACCGGCCACAGCCCGCAGACCGGATGCAAGCGGCCCCCAGATTGAGCGATGGCGAGGCCGCCATTCCCGGCCAATTGCAGCCGGGGCGTGAGGTCTCCGGGCAGAAAGGGCGCATCGACGGGGCTGGAGACCACGGCATCAGCGCCCTGATCAGCGGCCCAAATGAGGGCCGAGAGGATGCCGGACAGGGGGCCCAGTGGCGTCTCATCAGGCAAGACGGGCAGGCCAAGGTCGGCCAGCCGCGCAGGGTTGCCGTTGGCAGAGATGGCAAGGCGTTCCACCTGCGGCTCTAGCCGCTCGATCACATGCAAGATCAGCGCGCGCCCGGCGAGGGGCAGCAGGGCCTTGTCAGCCCCGCCCATCCGGCGGGCCTGCCCGCCTGCAAGGATGATCCCGAAGATGCGCACGGCTTTCCTTTGGTGGTTGGCGGGGGCGCTTTGCCCTCAATTCACCTTCTGGCCGTCTTTGTCGACCAGAGTGATGCCGTGATCGCCCGGATTGTCAGTCTCTTCGGTGACGATGCGGGTGGTGACGCCGGGCAATTGGGCAAAACTTTCGCCCAGTTTGATCGGGAACATGGTGTTAGAAAGCGATTCGAACCCCGGCACCCCGCGCAGGATGTTGGTGATGGAGTTGGCGCAAAACGCCTTGGGAACCGAGCCGTTGGCCTGAACCCGTTGCAAGATCAACTCTGCCGTTTGTGGTGAGACGATCAGGGTGCGTTCGATCACGTGGAACTTTTCAGTGGGTGTGTCGCGGGCGTGATAGTCCAGATAAAAGGCCACCATCCTGTCGGTGGCACCATAGTGGACATCATGCTGGATCGGCGCGCCGGGGAAATAAAATGTGCCTGCCGGATCGAACAGAACGCGCTGCGAGGCGTTGACCAAAAGCGCGGAATGCGCGCCCGCGCCGCTGCGGTCGTTGATGCTGGTGTACATCGTGATCGAGGTGGGGCCGGGGGCGACAAAGCGCGCGGCATCCACCTGCGGCTGCGGGTCAAAGCGCTGGTCTGAACCGCAAGCGGCAAGGGCCAGCAGGGCCACAAGGCCAAGGACAAGGCGGATCATCTGCAAAGGGCCGATCAGGCGCCAGCCAAGGCCATGAAGATCAGGACGGCGATGATGATCCACACTGACCATGTGGTCATGCGGACAAAGCCGTCAAAGGTCTTTTCCTGAACCCGGATATCCATCGAGCCATGCTTGTGGTCGGCGTCTGATTTGTCGGCCATGGGTGAATTCGTCCCGTTGTTGATGTCGCTCTGACTTTCGATACCCGATTCACGCGGCGCTGTCACGGGGGGCCGCGATCAAACAGAGCCATCGCCGGATTCCCCGCCACGCCAGCCGGAATTCAGGCTGAACCCGATACGCCGGGGCGGCTTTTCCGAGGGCACTTTGGGCACTGCACGCAATAGGACCGACATCTGGCTGACATGCTGCACCAGTTGGGTTTTCATGCCGGCTTCGTCTTGGCCATAAAAGGTCATGATATCGGGGTCGAAATAGCCCAAGCCTTCGATCCGCAACACGCCCGCATCGCCCCCTGCAAAGCCCATGGCAATTTCCTGGGTGGCATCCAGCTGCTCTTCGAAGTTGCGGATATAGAGGATCAAGCGATCATAAGCCCATTCGGCGGGGCTTTTGGGCTTGTCCGCTTTATGGGCTGGCGGCTTGGCAGTTTTGGCCGATTTGCGGTCTGTCATGCATGACGCCTTTTCCAAATATACACATCCTGATCGGTCAGAGACCGCGAAACCACCCCCCGGTGCAAGAGGCAGTTCAGATGGGCCATCGCCTCTACCAGCGCCAGACCCTCTTCGGCGGGGCCGATAGGGCGTTTGAAAAGCAGGGGAAAACAGTCAATCGCGGTGCGGGGTTCTGACAGGAACGCAAGCAACCGATCCAAGGCGGAAATGTGGTTGTCGATCATCTGCTTGAGGCGAAAGGGCAGGCCGGTGAAGGGCAGTTTATGGCCGGGCAGGATCAGATCGCTGGCGCGGGCATGGGGCTGGAAGGCAGCACAGCTGTTTAGCCAATCGGTGAGGGGATCGGCGTCGGGTTCGGTCGGGTAAACGCCAATATTGGCTGAGATGCCGGGCAACAGTTGATCGCCGCCAATCACCAGCTCGTCAGACCACAGCGTCGCATGATCGGGCGCGTGGCCGCTGCCCAGCCGCACCAGCCAATCGCGCCCGGCGAGATGCAAGCGGTCGCCCTCTTCCAGCCGGGTGAAACCAACGGGCATGGGATGCACCACATCGGCAAAGTTGAACGGGCGTTCGGCCGCGCGAAAGGCCAGCCGCTCGGCCGGGAGCCCGGCCCGGCGCCAGAATTGCATCGCCTGCGCCGTGGCGGTGGGTTGCACATCCAGCGTCAGCATTCTGGCGTAAAGCCAAGCGACGCGGGTCGCCATCAATTCAGCCCCGCGGTCTTGAAACCAGCCCGCCATGCCGACGTGATCAGGGTGGTGATGGGTGACGATCACCTTTGTCACCGGACGCCCCTGCAAGGGCCCCACCAGCAACTTTTGCCACAAAGCCACCCCGCGCCGGGAGTGCAGACCCGTGTCGACAATCGCCCAGCCGATCCCGTCTTGCAGCGCGTAGACATTCACATGATCCAAGGCCATCGGCAGCGGCAGACGCATCCACAAAAGGCCGGGGGCGATTTCGGTGGCGGTGCCTTCGGCGGGCGGATCGAGGAATGGGTGCTGAATTGCATCGGTCATGCCCCGTTTCTGACGGCTGGGTGACAGATGTGCAAGCCGTGTGGCTATGGCTACCGGAGTTCGGGGGCGCTGCCCCCCGGCTTCGCCTCCCCCCGGGATATTTGGACAGAGAGGAAGGGCAAGAAGCGGGTTCTTCTCCCTTCCTCTGTGCTTAATTATCCCCGCGCGGAGCGCAAACTTGAGGCGGTTTGCCGCAGGCCAGAGCTGAGGAAAAGAGCTTGCGCCAAAGGCGCTCAATTTCCTTGAATCTGTTAGAGGGCAAGGGCTTCGGGTTTTAGGGCATAGAGATCTGCCGCCCCTTCGCGGGCGCGGGTCAGCAAGGCGGCGTGGTCGGGCAAGAGGCGGCGGATCATCACGCGGGCCAGCGGCACCCGGGCCGGATCGGCAAGGGCGGCTTTCAGGTGCAAACCCGCCCCTAAGGTCAGCGCGAAGGCGCGTTGATAGGCCACCGCTCCGGCGAAGCGATCATTCAGGTCTTGCGCCAGCAGGGCCTCGGTCGTGTCTTGCAAGGCCCCTGCGGCGGCCCAGACCAGCTCTGCCAGATCGGGCAGCGCGGCGCGGGCGGCGATGGCCCCCGCCTCAATCTCGGCAATCAGGCGAAAGGCGGCGTCACCGCCATCGGCCAGTTTGCGGCCCACAAGATCCATTGCTTGGATGCCGTTGGTGCCCTCATAGATCGGGGTGATGCGGGCGTCGCGCAGGTATTGGGCGGCCCCGGTTTCTTCGATAAAGCCCATGCCGCCATGCACTTGCACGCCGGTATCGGCCACATGGCAGGCGGTATCGGTGCAATAGGATTTGGCGAGGGGCGTCAGCAGGGCCGCGCGCGCGGTCCAGTCTGCATCGCCGGTGGCGTTGGCCATATCAATCGCCACAGCGCAAGAGGCGGCAATGGCGCGGGCGGCGAAGACCTCGGCCCGGGCTTCGGCCAGCATCCGGCGCACATCGGCGTGGCCAATGATGCCGGGCACGCCTTCCGCCGTGGGGCCCTGCACCCGGTCAACCGCAAATGCCACGGCCTTTTGCAGTGCCGCTTCGGCCAGCCCCACGCCTTGCGCGCCGACCCCAAGCCGGGCGTTGTTCATCATGGTGAACATTGCCGCCATGCCTTTGTGCGGCTGGCCCACCAGCCAGCCCGTCGCGCCGTCATATTGCATGACGCAAGTGGGGGTGGCGTGCATGCCCAGCTTATGTTCCAGACTGACCACTTGCAGGCTGTTGCGTGTGCCGGGGTTGCCCGCCACATCGGGCAGGAATTTAGGCACCATGAACAGAGAGATACCGCGCGAGCCGGGCGCGCCGTCGGGCAGACGGGCCAATACCAGATGGCAGACATTGGCGACAAGATCGCTGTCGCCCCATGTGATAAAGATTTTCTGGCCAGTGATGGCATAGGTGCCATCACCCTTCGGTTCGGCCTTGCTGCGCAGCGCGCCGACATCGGTGCCGGCATGGGGCTCGGTCAGGTTCATCGTGCCGGACCATTCGCCGGAGATCAGTTTGGGCAGATAAAGCGCCTTCATCGCGTCATCGGCGTGGTGTTCCAGCGCCTCAATCTGGCCTTGGGTCAGCAGGGGTTTGACTTGCAGCGCCATGCAGGCCCCGGTCATCATATCGGTGACGGCGGTGGCCACCGTCAGCGGCAGGCCCATACCGCCATATTCGGGGCTGGCACTGATGCCGACCCAGCCGCCCTCTGCGATCTGGCGATAGGCCGGGCCAAAGGCGGGAAGGGTACGGACTTGGCCGTTTTCCAGCCGGGATGGGTATTGATCGGCGGCCCAGTTCAGCGGCGCAAGCACACCATCGCAGAGCTTCGCGGCCTCGGTCAGGATGGCGCTAACGGTATCGGGCGTGGCCTCGGCAAAGCGATCTGTCGCGGTGACTTGGGCAAAATCCACGACGTGTTCGAGGATAAAGCGATGCTCTTCGGCGGGGGAGTGGTAGGGCATCTTCGGGCTCCGGCTTCGGGGATCTGTCTTGCGATACGCGAGGATTTACGACAAACGGCAGGCTAGACGAAGTTGCATTCTCATCAAGGCGGACGCTGCGTCACATGGACCGGACCGAGATTCTTGCCGCCGATGATAGCGGCGTTGCGCGCGCGGCGGATCTGATCCGCGCCGGGCGGCTGGTCGCTTTTCCGACCGAGACGGTTTATGGGCTGGGGGGCGACGCCACCGATGATCGCGCCGTGGCGGGGATTTTCGCGGCCAAGGGGCGGCCGCAGTTCAACCCCTTGATCGTGCATGTGCCGGATCTGGCGGCGGCAGAGCGGGTGGGGGTTTTTGATGACCGCGCACGCAATGTGGCGCTGGCGTTCTGGCCGGGGCCTTTGACGCTGGTTTTGCCGATGCGGGGGGATGCGGGGATTTCGCCCTTGGTGACGGCGGGCTTGGGGTCGGTGGCGATCCGGGTGCCGGCGCATCCTTTGGCGCGGGCGCTGTTGCGGGCGGTGGGGCGGCCTGTGGCGGCACCTTCGGCCAATCCGTCGGGGCGGGTATCGCCCACGCGGGCGGATCATGTGATCGATGGGTTGGAGGGGCGCATTGCGGCTGTGATGGATGGCGGGGCCTGCGCCGTGGGCGTGGAATCCACCATTCTGGGGCTGGACGGCCCCCCTGCCCTGCTGCGGCCCGGTGGCATTCCGGCAGAGGCGCTGGAGGCGGCTTTGGGGCATCCTTTGGCCAGTGGCGGCGATGCGGCACGGCCCAGCGCGCCGGGGCAATTGGCCTCGCATTACGCGCCGGGAGCTGCGGTGCGGCTGGGGGCGCATGGGGCGGAAACCGGGGAAATTCTGATAGGGTTTGGCCCGGTGAAGGGCGATCTGAGCCTGAGCCAAAGTGGCGATCTGGTTGAGGCGGCGGCGGCGCTGTTTCACATTCTGCGACAGGCGGATCTGTTGGCGGGCCCGACGGGCCGCATCGCCTTTGCGCCGATTCCGGAGCAGGGGTTGGGCCGCGCCATAAATGACCGGCTGAGACGCGCTGCAGCGCCGCGATAACAGGTTGGTGCTTGCGGGTTCGACCTGCCAGCACTTTCCCCGTTAAAACTCTGAAGATTTTGTGTAATATATCTACACCGCAAGAAAGCGTGAGCAAATTTCCGTCCGGGACAGAAGGCGGAATATCACTAGGGAATCGTGTAATGCTTAAAGAATTCAAAGACTTCATATCCAAGGGCAATGTCCTGGACCTGGCTGTAGGTATCATCATCGGTGTGGCTTTCACCGCCATTGTCACGTCTTTGGTCGATGACCTGATCCAACCGCTGATCGGCATGATCCTTGGCAATATCGACTTCTCGGCAATCACCTTGGGCCAGTTCAAGATTGGCAATTTCATCACTGCGATCATCAAGTTCGTGATCGTTGCTTGGGTTGTCTTCATGTTGGTTCGGACGCTGAACAAGTTGATGCCGAAGAAGGCAGAGGAGCCTGCGGCGCCTGCGGGCCCGTCGGAGACGGATCTGTTGAAAGACATTCTGGCTGAGTTGAAGAAAAAGTAAGCCATTGCCGAAGGTTAAAGTCCGGCCCGTCAGAGCGATCTGGCGGGCCATTTTTTGTCAAATGCCTTGGCAGGGGTCGCCGGGCGCGGACGCAGATACCAATACCCGATTCGATAAGCAGACAGCGCCATCAATGGTGCGAAATGCACGGCGGCAGGTGGCCAGCTGCCCCGGTTCTTCAGCGCCGCCCAATAGGTCAGAGCCAGCACCGCCGCCGGATAGACCGTGCGTTGCAAGGGTTTCCCCCCCGCCCGAAACCAACGCTGCGCGGCATAGACAAAGGCCGCCGCTTCGTATCGCGGCGGTGGTGTGGCAGCCAGCGCGGCCAATTCGCCGGTGGGGTGCAACAGGTGGTGAAGAGCATTTGCTTCATCACCAAACAACGCGGGCAACATGAAAAGGGCGGGAAGCGAAAGCACGATCCAAAGGATCAGAGTCGCGGGTTTGTAGCTGGTAAATGTCATGGGGCACCTGTTCCAGATGCCCCATATGCGTCGCAGTCCCCCGGTTTCCGTCGCCGGAATTACATCTTCAGCGCGTCAGCGCTCGAGATAAACGGCAGGCCAAGGGCGACGCCGACAGCCTCATAGGTGATGTGACCGGCGTGAACGTTCAGGCCCGCCAGAAGATGCTTGTCGTCAGCGCAGGCCTTCTTCCAGCCCTTGTTGGCCAAGGCCAGCATGAAAGGCATTGTGGCATTGCCCAAGGCCTGGGTCGAGGTGCGGGCGACGGCGCCCGGCATGTTGGCCACGCAATAGTGCATGATGCCATCAACCTCATAGATCGGGTCTTGGTGGGTGGTGGCTTTGGAGGTTTCAAAGCAGCCGCCTTGGTCGATGGCGACGTCTACCAGTGCCGCACCCGGCTTCAGTTCCTTAAGCTGGGCTTTCGAGATCAGCTTGGGCGCGGCAGCGCCGGGGATCAAGACAGCGCCGATGATCATATCGGCTTCGCGGGCCAAGGTGATGGTGTTGCCAGCCGAGGCATAGCCGTTCTTGAACAACCCACCAAAGACGTCATCAAGATAGCGCAGACGCGCCAAGCTGCGGTCCAGCACGGTGACATCCGCGCCCATGCCAGCGGCGACTTTGGCGGCCTGCGTGCCAACCACGCCGCCGCCGATCACCAGCACTTTGGCAGGCATCACGCCGGGCACACCGCCCAGCAGCACGCCACGGCCGCCATTGGCCTTTTGCAGCGTCCAAGCGCCGACCTGCGGGGCTAGACGGCCAGCCACTTCGGACATTGGCGCCAGCAGCGGCAAGCCACCGCGATCATCGGTGACGGTCTCATAAGCGATACAGGTGGCGCCCGAGGCGATCAGGTCTTTGGTCTGCGCCATATCAGGGGCAAGGTGCAGGTAGGTGAACAGGATCTGGCCCTTGCGCAGCATCTTACGCTCGCCCGCCTGCGGTTCCTTGACCTTTACGATCATGTCGGCGGCGGCAAACACCTCAGCAGCAGTGGCGATGATCTTTGCGCCAACGGCGGTATAATCAGCATCGGGGAAACCGGCACCGGTGCCGGCGTTGGTCTCGATCATCACCTCATGGCCATGGGCGATGGCTTCGCGGGCGGCGTCTGGCGTCATACCAACGCGGAATTCCTGCGGCTTGATCTCTTTGGGGCAACCGATTTTCATTCTGACTCTCCCTGATGAGCCCATGCTGGCCCTGATGCGCGGCAGGATGAGGCAGAATCATTGCAGATGTTTTGAATTTTCCGCGACAATTCCGGCTTTCTTTGGTAGAATTTTCGCAGAAAATTCGTATTTGCGGGAAATTCTGTCATGCTTACTGATTTGGACGAAACAGATCGGCGTATTCTGGTAGTATTGCAGGCACAGGGCCGCATCACAAATGCCGAGCTGTCCGAGCGGGTGAATCTGTCCCCCTCGGCCTGCCACCGCCGGGTGCAGCGGCTGGAGGAAGACGGCGTGATCGCGGGCTATGTTGCCTTGGTCAATGCCCGGCGGGTGGGCAAGCCGACGACGGTGTTTGTGGAGATCACACTGGAAAGTCAGGCCGAAGACCTGCTGGACGCGTTTGAACGCGGCGTGGCGCGGATCCCCGATATTCTGGAATGCCATCTTATGGCAGGCACGGCGGATTACCTGCTAAAGATCGTGGCCGAGGACACCGAAGATTTCGCCCGCATCCACCGCCAGTTCCTAAGCCGCCTGCCCGGCGTGCGGCAGATGCAGTCCAGCTTTGCGCTGCGAGAGGTGCGCAAGACCACGGCGTTGCCGGTTTAGCCGTCACATCCCCGTTACATTCGCTTCCTAAACTCCAGCTCAGGAGACGCCGATGCCCCATGTTGCGACCATCCTGATCCTCTGCACCGGCAATTCCGCCCGCTCTATTTTGGGCGAGGCGGTGCTGAACCACGTTGGCGCAGGCCGGTTGCGCGCGTTTTCTGCTGGATCGCAGCCCACCGGCATACCCAACCCGCAGGCACTGGCACTGTTGCGCGCCAAGGGTCTGGACACCGGCTTTGCCCGGTCCAAAAGCTGGGATGAATTTGCCGCGCCCGGTGCGCCCGGTTTGGATATCGTGATCACGGTCTGCGATTCGGCTGCGGCCGAGGCGTGCCCCTACTGGCCCGGCGCGCCGGTGCGCGCGCATTGGGGCCTGCCCGACCCCGCCTCTGCGCCTGACGCCGACGCCCCCGCCGCCTTTGCCGCGACATGGGACGCGCTGGAGCGGCGGGTGGCCGCGTTTCTGGCGCTACCGCCGGAGTTGGACGCCGCGGCCCTGCAACAGGCCCTGAACCGGATCGGCACCCAATGAGCGCGCGCAAACTGGTCGCCGAAGGGCTGGGCACTGGGCTTTTGGTGATGGCCGTGGTCGGGTCGGGTATCATGGCCGACAGGCTGACGGAGGATGTGGCACTGGCCCTTTTGGCCAATGCTATCGCCACGGGCACAGCACTTTACGTGCTGATCACCGTTTTCGGGCCAATCTCTGGCGCGCAGTTCAACCCTGTGGTCACGCTGGTCTTCGCCCTGCGGGGCGAGTTATCGGTGGGACTGGCGCTGGCGCATGTAGTGGCGCAATGCGCGGGCGGGGTGATCGGCACATGGGCCGCGCATGCGATGTTCGACCTGCCGCTTTGGCAGATTTCAACCACCGTCAGAACCGGGATGCCCCAATGGTGGGCGGAGGTCGTGGCGACCTTTGGGCTGGTGCTGGCCATTCTGGGCGCAATCCGTGCGGGCGCGCAGGTGGCGACAGTGGTGGCCTGCTATATCACGGCGGCCTACTGGTTCACCGCCTCGACCAGTTTTGCCAACCCGGCAGTCGCCTTGGCGCGGGCGTTCACCGACACTTTCGCAGGCATCCGCCCGGTCGATCTGCCGGGCTTCTGGGCCGCACAGATCATCGGTGCATTGCTGGCAGCGGGGCTGGGCGGCTGGCTGTTTGCACGCAAGGGCTAGCACCGACGCCGCAGCAGTCAGACGGCGCACAAAATGAAAAACCCCCGGCCTGACGGACGGGGGTTGATCGGATGGATATCGCTATCCCAGTATTCGCTGACGCCTTAAAGGCCGCCCTCGCGCTGGAGCTTCTTCCGGGCGAGTTTCCTCGCGCGGCGCACGGCTTCGGCGGATTCGCGTGCTTTCTTGACGGAAGGTTTCTCGAAATGTTGCTTGAGCTTCATTTCCCGAAACACTCCTTCGCGCTGAAGTTTTTTCTTCAGAGCACGGAGAGCCTGTTCGACGTTGTTGTCGCGGACGCTGACCTGCATGTGGTTGTCACCACCTTCCTAAGTTAGAGTTGCACTAGATGTGCAGGCCGGGCGCGTATAGCAAAGGGGCCCGGGCTTGTCTACGGTCTGACAAAGGAGTGCGATGATGCAAGACACCCAAGCAGCGACGATTTTGCAGGCGGCTTTGGCGCATGTGCCGTTTGACGGCTGGTCTGAGGCCACGCTGAGCGCGGCGGCGGCTGATTCGGGGCTGTCACCTGCGCTGGCGCGGGCGTTGTTTCCGCGCGGCGGGGTGGATCTGGCGCTGGCCTACCACCGCGCCGGGGATGCGCAGATGGTGCAGGCGTTGGCCTTGGAAGATCTGGCCGCGCTGCGGTTTCGCGACCGGATCGCGCGGGCGATGCAATTGCGGTTGTCTGTGGCCGAGCGGGAGTTGGTGCGGCGGGGCAGCACGCTGTTAAGCCTGCCGCAGCATGCGGGCGATGGGGCCAAGGCGATCTGGGGCACGGCGGATGCGATTTGGGCGGCGCTGGGCGATACGTCGGATGATATCAATTGGTATTCCAAACGTGCCAGCCTGTCGGCGGTTTACGGGGCGACGGTGCTGTTCTGGTTGGGCGATGATTCTGGCGACCACGCAGACACTTGGGCGTTTCTGGATCGGCGGATTGATAACGTGATGCAGTTTGAAAAGGCCAAGGCGGCTTTTGCGGCAAATCCGCTGGGCAAGGCGCTTATGGCGGGGCCTCTGAAGGTTCTGGAAAGGATTTCTGCGCCAAAACGGGCAGAAGACCTGCCGGGCCGCAACCGGGCCTGAAAGGAAGGATTTAGGATGACGATGTCTCACTCCATGCTGGCGATCGAGATTACGGCCCCCGGGGGGCCGGATGTGTTAAAGCCCTGTTCGGTGCCGGTGCCGGTGGCAGGGCACGGCCAGATCGTGATCCGCGTGGCCTTTGCCGGGGTGAACCGGCCTGATGCCTTGCAGCGCGCCGGGGCCTATGCGCCGCCTGCCGATGCGTCCCCCCTGCCGGGGCTGGAGTGTTCGGGGGTGGTCGTGGACCTTGGCCCGGGCGTCAGCCGTTGGTCGATTGGCGACAAGGTTTGTGCGCTGCTGCCGGGCGGCGGGTATGCTGAATACGCCGTCTGCCAAGAGGCGCATGCCCTGCCGGTGCCCGAAGGGGTGGCGATGAAAGAGGCGGCTTGTCTGCCGGAAACCTGTTTCACCGTCTGGTCGAATATGGTGATGCGCGGGCGGTTGAAGGCGGGGCAAAAGGTGCTGATCCATGGCGGCACATCGGGTATTGGCACAACGGCCATTCAGATCGCGAAAGCCTTGGGCGCGCGGGTGTTTGCAACCGCTGGCACGGATGAAAAATGCAAGGTTTGCTTAGATCTGGGGGCCGAGGCCGCGTTCAACTATCGGACGCAGGATTGGTCGGCGCTGTTGAAGCAGGACGGCGGAGTGGATTTGATTCTGGATATGGTCGGCGGGCCGTATTTGCCGCGCAATATCAAGACTTTGGCAGATGACGGGCGGCTGGTGCAGATTGCGTTTTTGCAAGGCGCTAAGGTGGAGTTGAACTTTGCCGAGGTGATGCAGCGGCGGTTGACCATCACCGGATCAACCATGCGGCCACAAAGCGACATGGCCAAGGCCAAGATCGCGGCGGCGGTGGAGACTCATGTCTGGCCGATGATCGCGCGCGGCGCGTTGCGGGTGGTGATGGACAGCGAATATGGGCTGATGGATGCGCCCAGCGCGCATTGGCGGATTGAGACGCCGGGGCATATAGGCAAGATCGTTTTGCAGGTTGAAGGGGCGGCGACTTAACGCACAGCCTCGAGCACCGCGTCTTGCAACCGGCAATCGCGGATGGTGTCATCGCCGCAGCGGCGCGGGGTCAGATCGGGGGTCAGGCAAACGCGGACCTCTTGGATATAGCCGTCCTTGCAGGTGATGGTGATCTGATCGGGTTTCAGGCCGGGGTTGGATTCCAGAAAGGCACCCTCGATAACCGAAGCCGGAACTTTGAGGGTTTTCGACATCTTGGCAAAGACCGGCGGGATGGTGACAGAGCCATAAGCGCGCCGCGCGGTGGCGAAATAGTCAGCCGAGGACAGGCCCGCGCAGCGGCCATGCTTTTTCCATTGGTAAAACGCCAAACCCGCGCCGCCCATGATATCAGCCATCGCGGCGGTTTCACTGCGGGCCGGATCGCGCTGGCCAGTGCGGCAATACTTGGGCCAGCCATTTTCATATTGCGGCCAAAGCCCGTGCAGCACGAAAGTCAGCCCACGCCCGATATCGCATTGCGGGTCATCGCGGGCGTCGCCCTCCATCTCGCACCAGGCCGAAGACCACGACAGCGACATCACATAATAGTCAAAGTCGCCCGCCTTTTCACCATCGGCAAAGGTGGGGCCAGCCATCAGGGCCGCAAGCAGTGCGAATACGCGCTTCATTTTCTCTTCCCCTTCGTCAGGATTGGCCCTATATCAACGGTGAATTCCAAAAATCGTGGAACTCGCGGGCAACGGTCCGCAGCCGTTTTCCCGGCCCGGGAGAGATTTGTAAAGGAGCCGTTCGATGAACAAGCCGATCATGGCGCGCGCGACCGCCGTCTGGCTGGTTGACAACACCACGCTGACCTTCCACCAGATCGCCGAATTCTGCGGCATGCATGAATTGGAAGTGCAGGGCATTGCCGATGGCGATGTGGGCGTGGGCGTCAAGGGGTTCGACCCGGTGTCAAACAACCAGCTGGAGCAGATCGAGATTGATCGGGCGCAGGCTGACCCGCTGTATAAGCTGCCGCTTAAATACTACGCCGCTGCCGTGGGCGAAGAAAAGCGCCGCGGCCCGCGCTATACGCCCTTGTCCAAGCGGCAAGATCGCCCGGCTGCGATTTATTGGCTGGTCAGGTTTCACCCCGAACTGTCGGATGGCGCGATTGGCAAGCTGGTCGGCACCACCAAGCCCACCATCATGACGATTCGCGACCGCAGCCATTGGAACATCAACAACATCACGCCGATTGATCCGGTGGCTTTGGGTCTGTGCAAGCAGACCGAGCTGGACACCGCCGTTCAGGCTGCCGTGCGCAAGAAGACCGATGGCGCCGTGATGAGCGATGATGAGCGACGCAAGCTGGTGTCGACCGAGCAGTCCTTGGGCATGGCGCCTGAGCAGCCCAAGATGCCAACGGGGCTTGAAGTGTTTGGCGAGGATGAGAAGGAAGAGGATTCGGGCCCGGTTGATTTCTCGGATGCGGAGAGCTTCTTCAAGAAATCCGCTGATACCGATGAGGATGACGACGAAGATGATGAAGACAACGGCAAAGGCAAGCGCCGCTGATCCGTTTATCTTATGAGTTGAAACGCCCCCGGTGCTGCTGCGCCGGGGGTTTTTCTTTGCGGCCAGATTTGCGGCCAGAGCAGATTACCGCATCCCCGCCGCAAAGGCGCGGGCCAAAAACTCCGCGCTGGCGCGCAGGTAAGTTTCTACATTTGCCCGCCGATAGACTCCGTGGCCTTCATCGTCGAACAACATCACCTCATGCGGTATGCTCTTTTCCGTCAACTCTCGCACCGCGGCATGGGTGTTTTCTGGCCCAACATTGCTGTCAGCCAGCCCATGCACGATCATCACATGGCCGCGAATGTCGTCGATAAACCGACCCGGAGAGGCGTTGTCGTATTTCTCGGGGAACTCCTCGGGTGTGCCGCCCATCATCTCTTCGGAATAGGCGCGGCCGTGGGGCATCTCTGTCGCGTGGTAGTCGATATCTAGCCGATACATGCCGCACATCGGGATGGCAGCGGTGACCAGATCGGGGTGGCGGGTAATTGCGAACCAGCTGGAAAACCCACCATAGGAGTTGCCCACCACGGCGATGGGGCCGGGGATGCCTGCGGCGCGGGCGGCCTCTAGCCCGGCGCGGATGTCGGCCTGCTCGCGCCCACCCCACCCATCGTCTTTCACCGCCTCGCGGTGCGCATAGCCAAAGCCGGTAGAGCCGCGATAGTTCGGGTCAAGCACGGCATAGCCGCAGGCCACCCAGAACTGGATTTTCGGGGTCATCCAGTCTTCAGAATGCCAGGTCGGGCCGCCGTGGATATAGCCGATCAGGCCCTTGGGCGGGCCTGCGGGGCGGTAAAGCCAGCCCTGCATCGCCATGCCATCCGGCGCGGTCCAGCGGAAATCCTGCGGCGCGGCATAGCGGCGCGCGGGATCGTCGGGGGCGGTAAAGACCGCGCGGCAGGTGCCGTCTGCAGCTATGGCAACCAGCTGCGGCGGGGCGTCGGCGTCATAAGCCTCGGCCAGCCAACCGCCATTTGGCAGGGCCGCAAAGGGCAGCAGGCTGCGACGGCCCGATTGGTTCGGCAGCGGCGGAGTTTGCCGTTTTCGACCAGTGCGGCGCGGGTGTGGCTTTGCTCGTGGTGGAGGCTCTGTTGCACAAATGGTCTGACGGTGAGGGTTCCCCTATCCCCGGACAGACTTATCCCACGACTTCTGTAATGGGCGTGCCGAGAGCGGTGAAGCCGTTCAGGACGGCAACACGAACTTGGAAC